>MDTE01033167.1_pt1 | contig 40581 bp, 39 predicted proteins | sample 811231 | NCBI WGS metagenome assembly MDTE01 (sample SAMN05326651, study PRJNA326480) | marine metagenome | isolation source: seawater | place: Indian Ocean: Red Sea | collected 2010
ATGATCTTGATTATAATAATGAATTATTAGAAGAATTTTTAAAAAAAATAAATTCTTTTATTACATTGGGTAAATGGTCAAGAAATGATTTAAAAGACATCATTAGCCATACATTGCCAGAGCTAAGTCATAAAGAGACTGGGAAGTTTCTTGATAGTAAAATGTAATTATGATTAGATTATTTGACATAACATTTGCGCTGCTCTCATTAATGATACTATCACCAATATTTATTGTAATCTCATTACTGTTAAGAATGACAGGTGAAGGTGAAATATTTTTTTTACAGAGAAGAATAGGATTTCGGGGCAATGTATTTCATTTAATTAAATTTGTAACAATGCTGAAAGATAGTCCTAATATTGGCACTAAAACGATTACAGTCTATAACGACCCAAGGATACTTAAAGTAGGTCATTTTTTAAGAAAAACCAAAATAAATGAATTACCTCAGCTAATTAATGTTCTTTATGGTGACATGAGTCTTATTGGACCCAGACCATTGACGACACAAACCTTCAGTGGATATCAGGAGGAAGAACAAAAAAAAATATTAAGCGTGCGACCTGGGCTGTCTGGTATTGGATCTATTGTTTTTAGAGATGAAGAGGCAATACTCAAAGATAATAATAGTAATACAAAATATTATTCTGATATCATTTCTCCATATAAAGCCAAATTAGAAATATGGTTTGTAGAAAGAAAAAGCCTATTAATGTATTTTTTATTAATATTTATTACAATATATATAATAGTTATTCCTAACGTATCATTTCTCTGGAGAATTTTTACCAGTCTTCCTGAACCACCATTAGAGCTGAAATCTAAATTATCTAATCTTAATAATCAATGAAAAAGGTCATCTTAATTGGATCAAGAGGTTTTATAGGGTCATATATATTTAGGCAATTATCAAAATATAAAAAATTTATTGTTCATGAGGGATATAAAGAAAATATAAATATATTAAAAAAAGACTCTTTCATCACAGCATTTAATAAAGTAAAGCCTGACTATATAATAAACACTGCTGCCTTTTCACATTTGGACCCTCTTTCCTTACCTGAAATATTTAAGATAAACTGTAATGCAATAATTGATATTATTGATTTTTTAGAAAAATCTAGTTTCCAAGGAAAATTTATTAATACAAGTAGTGCATTAATTTATGGTAGTAAAATTAATGGTAAAATCAAAGAAACAAATAATTATAATCCAGAGTATAAGTATGCAATTGCAAAAGCTGCCGTTGACAAGGTAATAGATGAATTAGGTGATAAAATCGAGTGTATTTCAGTAAGACCTTTTAATTGCATAGGTATTGGACACCGAGAAGATTACTTAGTTCCCAAGATCGTTAGTCATTTTAGAGAAAAAAAGAGAACGATTACTCTTGGAAATATACGAACAAAGCGAGATTATATTGATGTTCGAGATGTATCTAGAATGTATGTAGATATATTAAATACCAAAAAAAGATTTAAATCTTTTAATCTAGCCACTGGTAAGTCTTTTTCTGCACAAAATATAATAAATAAGGCAAGAAAAATCACAGGTCATAGAATACAAGTTTTATGCAATAAAAATTTAATTAGATCAAATGATGCTGAAAATGTTTGTGGCAGTAATGTGAGGATAAAATCAATAGGATTCCGGTATAAATACGAAATTGAGGATACTCTTAAATGGATGATATTTTCTTAATTCGAGATGTCTCTAATGAAAGACCCTTCATCAACAAACCTGATATCTAAGACTCTAGTAGCTCCGAAAGTTTTTGAGAATTTTTCTTTTAATGAATTGTCAATTAGAAACATTATGAAGCCTCCACCGCCAGCACCACATAATTTTCCACCATACGCACCAAGTTCAATACCTTTTTGATATATTCTATCTACTTCATTTGTGGTAATTTTTTTTGAAAAAGACTTCTTTAATTTCCAACTTTCCTGCAATAACTTACCAAACTCTATTAGCAGTTTTTTTTCATTTTTTGTATTTTGAAATTTCTCTGCAGCCTCAATGGCTAAGTTAGCAGAGTCTCTAATATAACAGGTATTCATTTGATTATGCAGATTCTTAAGTTGCTCTTTCAAAACTTTGGATGCATGTCTTACAGTTCCTGTATAGACCATAATTACAGACTCATTTAATAATGTCTTAAATTTATTAGAGATTTGAAGTGGCTCAATAGTAATTTTTTTTCCTATAATTCTATAGAGATTGAGACCTCCAAATGATGCATGAAGGTGATCCTGCAAACCAACATTTTCTTTTAAAATATCGTGTTCGATTTTATAAGCTTCTGTAGCAAGCGACAACTGGCTAATTTTTTTTTTATCGATGTGCTGTAATAAATTTATTAATCCAACAGTAAATGATGATGATGAGCCTAATCCTGTTCCGCCAGGCAGATCAGACATAGTGGATATATTTATCGGTTTTTTCCACTTCATTCTCTTTAGGACTGAGCTAACAACTGGGTGCTTAAACTCACTCGGATTATCAACTTCCTCAATTGTTCGATAAGACAACTTGAATTTTTTTGGAGAAAAAGTAGACATAGGAAGCTCAAAAATATAAACATATTTATTTATTGAACTTCCTAAAACGGCACATTCGTTATCTGTAAAGTATTCTTCGTAATCTGATCCCCCTCCAAAAAAACTGATTCTAAGAGGTGTCTTGCTAAAAGCCGTCATTTTACAATCAAATGTACTTGGTTTTTAATTCATTGTTTTCCCAGCTAAGTATTCTTAGTTCGGGTAAGAAAACAATAAATTTGCCACCATTTTTTAAATAGTCAATTTCTCTATCAATAAATTCATCAAGAAAATAATAAGGAAGTATAATAAGATAATCTGGATTAGCTTTTCTGCCTTCAATCTCCGAAATAATTGGTATTCTACACCCAGACATTTCAAGACCATATTTTATCGGGTTTCTATCTAATACCGCCGTGATATCATTTCTTGTTAACTCACAGTGCTGCATAATTGTATTTCCCCGGGTTGAAGCACCATAACCCATAATCGAAGAACCATCATCTTTCAGCTTATTAATTAACATCAATAGTTTATGCTTAAAATTTTCAATACTTTTCTTATAATCTTTATATACGTCTAAGGTATGATATCCTTTTTCTATTTCTTCATTTCTTAGCTGAGTAACATTATTTGTTTCACCAGGAGTTTTCTTTATAAATAGTCTTATGCTTCCTCCATTGATTGAATTCTGAGTAACATCAAATATGAACATTTCGCATTTCTTCATTAAATATTCAAAAGAAAGAAGTGTATAATAAGCTATGTGCTCGTGACTGATCATATCATAGCCTAGAGACTCAATCATGCAGCCAGTGTAATTCATTTCAACAATCCATATTCCATCATCTGCCAGCATACTTTTTATTTCTGAGACATATTGTGTGGGATCACTTATATCGTAGAACATAGATATTGATGTTATTATTTTTGCCTTCTCATTGTTCAAATGTTTTTTGATATTGTCTTCATAAAAAAAATCATTAATCTTTATTATTCCTAAGCTATCATCTATTTCATCAATTGCATTTGAAGGGTCAACTCCAATTCTTTTTAGATTGTTATTATAAAATTTTAATAAGGTTCCATCATTGCATCCGGAATCAATTACAATATCTCCCTCTTTTAAATCCACTAATTCTATTGCCTCTTCAACAATTCCTCCCAGGTGGTTTGTCATTGTATTATTAGTTCCAGACCTATAATAGTAACTGGAATACATTAAATCTTTTTTCACTTCATGTTTAAGCTGTAAAAATTTACATTTAGTACAACAAACAAGGTTTAAAGGAGCAGATAAAGGATCAGGTTCGTCAGGCTTTAAAAAAACCCCAGTTAATGGCTTTTTGTCTAAATTAACAATATCAATGAGCTCATTATGACCACACACCCGGCACACATATATTTCTTCTATCAATGCAGTCATACGGTTTCTCTAATTAAAGTTTAACATTATCGATTAATAATAGCGTTATCATTATTTACTCTTTGACGCCAGTAGTTTAACAGATCAGTCATCGTTTGTTCAAAACTATATATAGGTTTCCATCCAGTATGATTAGTAAATTTAGTTGTGTCTGGCACTTGCAAGTCCGCATCGATTGGTCGAATTCTATTTTGATCAATTTCTATTTTAACTTTAATGCCTGATATATTAATTAGGGTTTGAAGCATTTCTTCGATAGTGCAACTAAAAGTACCTCCAATATTATAATAGGCACCAGGTATTGGATGATCAGTTACAAGTTTATAATATGCAATTACCGCATCCCTTACATCTGCCCATGTTCGCAAAGATTTCAAATTTCCAACTTTAATAACTGGCTCTTGCTTTTTAGATTCAATCAAAGCAATTTGCTTCGCAAATGTAGATTCGGCAAATACATCTCCTCGCCTTGGACCAGTATGTGTAAACATTCTTGTTGACATTACAGTCATGTTATAAGCTTCCGCATAATATCTTGCAATTAGGTCAGTTGATACTTTTGAAATAGCATATGGTGAAGCAGGATGAAAACTGCACTCTTCATTTATTGGTAATTTCTCTCTAGGTACTTTTCCAAATACTTCAGAAGAAGAACAAACATGTATAATTGCCTCAGGCGAATAAGTTTTAAGGCTATCTAAAACAGTTTCTGTTCCTTGAATATTAGTCTCATAAGTGTCTAAAGGGGACTCAAAACTTGTCTTTGGAAAACTTTGCGCAGCCAAATGAAAACAGTAATCCGGCTTTATTTTTTTTATAATATATTTGATAGATAGTGGATCCCTCAGATCACCATAATGAAGAAAAAAATTTTTCCCATTGTTAATATTTTCTATATGGTTTTCAAGATTAATTAGAGGACTACGCCACCGGCATAAACCATGAATTTCCCAGTCCGTATTATTAGATATATAGTCGGCTAAATGTGACCCAACCATTCCTGTAATACCAGTTATAAAAACCTTTGGCTTCATATAAAAGTTTATAAATGAATATTGATAATTTTTATAGTAAATAAATATTTGTATGCAAGTTACTAAATAAATTAACTAATTTTCATAAGCAAGATAATATTTGTCTACTTCAATAAATTTTATATTTTTAATCTTCATAGCTCTTAATTCGCTCCATTTATCTTCACTATCAAAAATATATATAGTTTCTTTTTCAGGATTCCCTGATTTTAAATTATTTAATGTTTTATCTCTTATATTTTCAAGAGTAGTTTGGGAATATCTAGCAAATGGTGCAGGACTCATAATTTGTTTATTTTTCACAGCTAAATATCCAATACTTGTTAAAATATCTGGCTTAATTTCATTACTAATAATTATTATTTTGGAGAACTGATTAGTTGAACTAATTATATCGTGACTAAAATTAAATAAGTTTTCTGATTTATTTTTTTCTTTATTAAATGCTTTAAAAGCTGGTGATAAATCGACTATTTGGATTAGAGCTATGCATATGAATAATATAGTGAGCAATCTAGTGTTTAAATTCAATTTTGTAAGACTCACAAAAATAATTAGCATTAATGAATAAATAACTGGCCACATAAACCTGCCGCTTGAACGAAATATGTTAAACAGCGACTCGAAAAATTCTGGAATTTGATAAGAAAATATTAAATAGTTTGATAAGTAAATATTATTTGATTGGGCATAAATAAAAAATGCAATGATTAGAAAAAAGTAGATATACTCTCTTTTATTATTTTGATTGGGACTAAATTTTTTAATTGAGAGAGCAATACTAAATGTTGACAATATTAAACCTAATCCTAAATATGAAAACCCCTCATGCTCCCCGTTTTTTACAGTTTTTATGTCATCTAAAATTAAAGACCAACTTAAGTTAGGATCCAGCAAACTAACCAAATTGGACCTGTATCTTCCAAATCCTCCTAGAGCATAATCAAGATCAAAAATAAAAAAACCAACAGAATAAGCAAGTAAAGCTAGAAATAATAAGACTAAAAATACATATTTAAACCTATTAATAAAATCTTTTCTCGTGAAAATATCTATTATAAAAATTGCAAAGACTATAGAAAATAAATAAAGGTGCGTTAATAGTGAAATAGAAAGCAAAATAGGCCATAGATATTTTTTTTGATCTTTAGAGAAATAAAAATACATGCCTGATATAATTAGCCAGTGACTCATTAGGGCAGGGTGGCTTGTTAAAGAATTTAACATACCCGACCTTTCTAACATTGCAGGAGAAATAACAAACATAATTGAAAAAACAAAAATTGATAAATAATTTTTTGAAAATAAGGATAACAATTTAAATGCAAAAAAGTATTGTAAGACTAAACAAATTAAGAACCAAAGTCCGAAGTACTGCCCATAATCAGGGAGAATAGGAAAATATTTGAATATGATCGCGAGTACTGGTATTGAGTCAGTAAGAATTATATTACTCCAATAGTATTGTCCGTAATCATAAATTTTTCCAATAGGCCATTGTATAAATTCAGATTGTTGAAAAAATAGCCAGCCAAGAAAATGTTTTTTTACATCACCTCTAAACAGCCAATCGGTATTATTAGGATTTATTTTATCAAATCCAAAAATAATGTTGAAAATGATTAGTATTAATACTAGCCCAAAAAAGAAATAAACTTTTTTAGGATCAATAATATTGTTTTTAGATACCATTACTTTTATTTACTTAAATATAAATTTATCTAGTACAATGAAATTTATTATAATCCTAAATATTAGTATAAATATTAATGAGCCTATTATATTAAAAAAAATAACTAAAACTGAAAATAAAAATGTTGTAAGGAAAATAAGTATTATTTCTTTAAGTGCATAATGAAAAAAGATATTTTTATCTGTTGGATTATTTTCAATAAATACAAAATTTTTGTATAAAAAAAAAGAAACACTTGCCGTTAACATTGCTGCAAAAAAATATTTTAGACCCAGTAATTGATTAGTAAAAATATTATTAAAAATATAAATAAAAAACCACGTCGACACGGTATTGTATAAACCAACATGCAAATACCTAGTAAATTTTTTGATAAAGCTTATTATAAAGCTCATTTAATAGCCAATAACCCCTCGAAACCGTAAAAGTTAAATATTTTACAAACTTCAGAGAAACCTGCTGATTTGAGCATTTTGATATTTTTTAATGATGTATAAGGCTCCAAAACCCCGACGAGACCTTTTCTTTTTTTCATAATATCATCCATACTAAAGTCATTCCTTAACTTAAACTCGTAATAAAGATCTTGAATCAGGTCTTCAAACCTTGAATTTGTTGCTCTAGTTTTTTCAAAAAATATAAAAGCTCCACCGGTATTTAGTTTTTTGAATATTTTCTTTATAAGTCCTTCTCTGACATTAGGCTTTAAAAATTGAAAAGTATAAAATGAAATAAATATATCTGATCTTGTATAATTAAATTTTGTTATATCATCCCTAAAAAAACGAAGGTTTTTTCTTTTATAGTTTTTTTTAGAGAAAAGAACCATTTCTTTTGATAGATCAATACCTACAAATCGACAGTCCCTTGATTTATATTTTAAACTCAAACTGTTAATTAAGTTTCCAGCTGAAGATCCTAATTCATAAACTATCGAGTCGTTATAGATATAATGGTCGCATAAATCTAAAATTAATTGATGACATTCAAAATAAAAAGGAACAGATCTAGATATATGCTCAATAAAATTTTCGGGAACATTTTCATTAAAATTCCATTTACTGTTTTTAATATCACTTAAATTTTCTTTTTTCATAATTTTTTAGCTATAACTATAACACTTCGACCAAATTTGTAATTAAAAATAAAATCACTTACATATGATACAGATATAATCATGTTAAAGATTTGATAATTCATTGGTGAGATATCTTTTTTCTTTAAGATAAATTTATTTAATAAATTTAGAAAAATACCAATTGTATCAAGATAAAAACTTTTATTTATATACATGTTCTTAGGTACTGCCTTTACCAAACTTTTAATGTTATATCGCCTGTAATGACCGATAGCTTTGTCAAAAGGTGAATATGCAAAGTTATACGCAGGGCATAATATAATCAACTTTCCTCCCGAATTTAGATTTTTTGCAGCTGTTTCTAGTTCCTGATAGTCATTTTCAATATGTTCTAATACATCAATATATAATATTGTATCGTATTTTTCAGAAGCTTGAAAATTACTTAAATAACAATTGAAAATTTTACATTTATTTGGAATTAATTTTTCTTCTATATTTTTTAGATATAAATCATACAATACTTTGCTAGGTTCGATTGCATGCCACGTTTCGATTTCAGGTTTAAATAAGCATGCCGTTGTAGAACCAGTACCTGCTCCAACCTCCAAAACTTTTCCTCTGATATGAGGTTTGAGAGTTTTTGAAAAATAATTCTTCCATCTACTTTTTTTAAATGAAAGATTAATTCTTTCCCCTTTCTTATTATCGTCTTCTTTATCAGGTATAAAAGTTTGTTTTTCCATAAACATTTTTACATTAATGCAATTTCTTCCATGTCTATCAAAGTTATTATCTCAAAAGAAAATCATTTTTAGCAACAAATCATATTATTATACTGGTATTTGACATTTCTCAAGTAGAAGGGTAGAAGGTCTATTAAGCGTGTGAAAAAGTTTGCCTTTTATGCTAAGTCAAAATCTTATGCATACAAATATGCATCATAGTTGATGCTAACTTTTAACGCGGGGTGGAGCAGTCTGGTAGCTCGTCAGGCTCATAACCTGAAGGTCGTAGGTTCAAATCCTACCCCCGCAACCATTAAGGAGATGTGTATATTTCCATAAATCTGTGATATGTTTGATACTCTTAATTTAATATGAAAAGAATTTCTATTATAGTTCCATTTTATAACGAGCAAGACGTCTGTAAAATTTTTTTTAAAGAACTTAATTTTATTATATCAGATGCAAGATATAAAAATGAAATTCAATTTCAATTCATTTGTATCGATGATGGTAGTCAAGATAATACTCTTCAATGCTTAAAGGATCAGCAGGATACATTTGCTGATATGAAAATAGTTGAATTATCAAGAAATTTTGGAAAGGAAAATGCCTTATCTGCCGGATTATCTATTTGTGAGGCTGACTCAGCAATAATTATTGATTCTGATCTTCAAGATCCTCCAAAACTAATTTACGAAATGATTGATTTTTGGAAAATAGGATATGATAGCGTGATTGCAAAAAGAATTGATAGAGAGTCAGACACTTTCTTTAAAGCATGGACAGCCAAGTTATTTTATAAAATTCATAATTGGATTTCAGATATACAAATTCCAGAAAATAGTGGTGATTATAGATTAATCGACAGAAAAATAATTACAGAGCTTAATAAGTTAAAAGAAAGTAATAGGTTTATGAAAGGACTTTATGCTTGGACTGGCTTTAAAACAAAAGTAATTGAGTTTGTTCGAGAAAAAAGAAAAGATGGAAAGTCAAAGTTTTCAACCATTAAACTTCTCAAACTAGCTATTGATGGTATTACAAGTTTTAGCCTAGTACCTCTAAGAATCTCTTCTTTTATAGGGTTTATAGGTGCAATCATTTCAATTTTTTATGGTTCATATCTTTTTATAAAAACATTAATTTATGGTGTTAGTTTACCTGGCTATGCCTCACTCATGTTAGGGATTATTTTCTTTGGAAGCATACAATTATTAAGTGTAGGTATCTTAGGTGAGTATCTTGGTCGTGTTTATGACGAAAGTAAAAATAGGCCTAATTTTATTATTAGAAGTATTCATGATAAGACAAACTAATTAATTAAAATGATTTTTATTTACTATTTAGAATATAAATATGATACTCTATAAACTATTGATTTATTTTAATTTGATATAATAATTTATTATGCGCTGAGATAATAAATATTACTCTTGTTTTGACTAATTTAAAATAAAAATAAGAAAAAGAATTAATCATACCGGTTTTCTAGAAAAAAATTAATTGTTTTGCTCAAACCCTGATCAAGTCTCGTATTTGGTTTCCAATTAAGTTTACTTTTTGCTAAAGAATTACTAGTGAAACTTTTTTTAACTTCTCCTATATTTCTTTTGTAAGTTTTTGTTTTCATAAAAATATTTTTAGATTTTAGTTTAGTTCGTAAGTTACTTATTAAGACCTTGATTTTTGTTTCTTTATTTGATCCCAAATGTAAGATTTGGTTATTTATATTTTTATTTAGCAATTTTAACATTGCATTTACTAAGTCTTCTACATATATAAAATCTCTACTTTGATTGCCGTCTCCATAAACAGGACAAACTTTTTCATTTAAAGAATTTTGAATGAATTTGGGTATAATATTCTGTTGGCGATGACTTCTTGGACCGTATACATTTGAAAATCTTAAAATTATTGTTTTAAGGTTATAAGAACTTGAATATGCTGAACAGTATGCCTCCGCCGAGGCCTTACTACTCGCATAAGGAGACATTGGTTGTTGTTTGTCGTTTTCCTTTATTGGTGGCTTTGAATTCCCCAAGACAGAGCCAGACGAGGCAAATATGAATTTTTTTATTCCATTGCACCTGCTAGCTTCAAGCATATTTAGTGTACCTACTAGGTTTACATTAAAATCATAATTAAGTTCCTTAATAGATCTTAGTATTTCTGTTTGAGCTGCAAGATGAAAAACATAATCAACATCTTTACATATTTTTTTACAAATTTTGATATCTAAAATATCTCCCCGATAAAAGTAAACCTTGCTCTTATCATAAGAAAAATTTTTTTCTATTTTTGCAATCTTTAAAAGATCGCTAACCTTACCTGAACTTTCGTTGTCAATAACAATTATCTTATACTTATGTTTATTAATTAATTTTTCGATTAAATTTAAGCCAATAAAGCCACAACCCCCAGTAATTAATATGATTTTGATCTTCATAAATTATCTTTATCAGTATTGTATTATTATTCAAAATTAATATTCATCATTTAGTTCAGAATTAATAATAATCATATTTTGTTTTTGATTTTATACATTAAATATAGTATTTAACCACGATGGAAAAAATTATTGTAGTAGGGGGAGATGGTTTTTGTGGCTGGCCTACATCTTTACAACTTTCTTCCGAGGGCTATGAAGTTCATATAATTGACAATCTCTCAAGAAGAAGTATTGATAACGAGCTAAATTCAATGAGTCTCACTCCCATTGCATCTGTAGAGAGAAGAATAAAAAAAGCTAACGAATTAATCGGGAATATTAAGTTTCATAAAATAGATGTGGCTGAAGAAAGAGATAAATTAAGAAATATAATTGATGAAGTGAAGCCAAATGCAATTATTCAATTTGCAGAACAACGCGCCGCTCCATATTCAATGATTAGTGATAAAGAAAGATGTTATACGGTAGACAATAATATAAAGGGGACACATAATATATGTTCAGCGATTGTCGATATTGATAAAGATATACATTTAATTCACTTAGGCACAATGGGAGTATATGGCTACTCTAAAGAATACGGCGCAATTCCTGAGGGTTATCTGAACATTAAAATAAATCAAACCTCCAAAGATGTAGATGTGTTATATCCAGCGAATCCTGGAAGCATTTACCATATGACAAAATGTTTAGACCAATTGATATTTCAATTTTACAATAAGAATTGGGGACTTAAAATTACTGATTTACACCAAGGAATAGTCTGGGGAATAAGCACAGAATGCACTTTAAAGCATGAAGATCTTGCAAACAGATTTGATTTTGATGGAATTTATGGAACAGTTTTGAATAGGTTTATTGTTCAAGCTGCAAACAATTATCCGCTCTCGGTTTACGGAACTGGGGGACAAACAAGGGCATTTATTCACATAAGCGATACAGCTAAATGTCTATCATTGGCTATAAAAAATAAACCTGATAGAAATAAAGTTAGAATTTTTAATCAGGTAGCAGAAGTAAAGTCTGTAAAACAACTTGCCGAACTCATTGGATCTAAATATGGGAGTAAAATAAGTCAGATTGATAATCCTAGAAATGAATTAGCAGATAATGAATTAGAAGTTTCAAATTCTGGTTTATTATCCCTAGGTTTTGAACCAATCTTGTTAACAGATAAGTTGATTGAAGACATTTATATCCTTGCTGATCAACTAACATCGAACTTTAATGAAGATCTGGTACTTACCTCTCCAAAATGGTAAATTATCATCATATCCTCATTGGAGGCATGGGATTTATAGGAAGAAATTTAATCGAAGAGTTTAGGCAAAAAAATAATTACGATCAGATTACAGTAATCGATGACTATTCAAATGCTAGCAAAATACCTATAGACAAGAGGTCTTTAAATATCATTAACTCAGATTATAATAAGAAAAAAACCGTTAATGTTGTTAAAAACATCCCTGGTAAAAAAATTTTTTATTTCTTAGCAGGTGAAACAAGAGTAGCAGATTCTCTAAAAAGGCCTATTGATTTTGTTAAAGCTAATATTCTGAAACCGTGTGAGTTTGTAGCAAGTGCGTGTTCAGAAAAGGATAAATTTATACTTATTACAACAGCAGGGGCTTTATTTGATGGTAAAAGTATCATAAAAGAAAAATCAATTCCAAATCCAAAAAATGTTTATGGTGCAACAAAACTATCTGAAGAAATAATGTTATCTAAACTATGTGAGCAAAAAAATATAAATTTTTGTAAAGTCAGAATGACCAATGTTTATGGTATTTTTTCAGATCGCAAAAAAAGTGCAATTCATGACTTTACAAGGAAAATTTTAAAAAATGAAAAGTTAATTATTAATGGTGATGGTGAGCAGAAAAGAGATTTTATTTATTCAAAAGATGTAGCAAATATAATTTATAATGCAGCTATATCAAAAACGAGCTTTGATAAAACTATTTATGCAGCATCGGGAAAGAGTTATTCAATTAATGAGGTCATAACTTACTTAAGTGCATTAACTAAAATGAGTGTAAAAGTTGCTTACAAAAAATCTTTAAAATTAATTAAGACTGAGCCTAGAGTAATATCGGTAGACAAAAAGATAATAAATAGAAAAATAAAATCTGTGTCCCTCAATCAGGGTTTAAAAGAAACAATTAACTTTTATGTTAAATATGGAAAAGACTATTAGAGTTTTAAACATTGATGAAGAAGGACGATTTGGAGGACCTGAACGAAGAATAGTTAATGTTGCAGAGGGTATAAAATCACAAAATGTAGAAACTTTAGTATTACTACCTTTATTAGACTCAGAATATTTTAAAGATTACGCAACGGAAAAATCAGTAAAATTTGTTGAAAAAGATATTACACGGTTAAGTTTAGAACCCAAAATTTTATTTAGATATATATACCGATTTGTTTATGAGGTTTTTATAATCGTATCTGTCATCAGGACATACAAGCCTGATTTAGTTCATGTGAACGGCGCTTATCAGTTTAAAAGCATTTTGGCTTCGAGAATATGTAATAAAAAAGTTGTATGGCATTTGAATAATCAAAAAGCAAATGTGCTTGTAAAGTTTGTTTTTGATATTTTTTATTATTTATTCAAGATTAATTTTATTTACGCAAGTCAAAAGGCCTACAGCTACTTCTTAGCGAAAAAACGATTTAAAAAATCAATAATGAAAGAGATCCATGCTCCAATTGATCCAGAAAAGTACTATTTCAAAAAAATTAGAGAGAATCCAATGCCAATAATTATTGGCACCATTATAAACTTTTCTCCTCAAAAAGATTTAATTACACTTGTAGAAGTAGTAAATAAATTACGAGGTAAGCATAGTAATTTTAGAGTCATAGTAGGAGGTAAAAGACTAGATAGCCAAAAAAAATATATAAAAAAAATAGATGATCTTATAAGAAAATACCAATTAAATGATGTTTTTGAGTTCGTGGGTTTTGTGACTGATGTTCCAATTTTTCTTAGAGACTTAGACATTTTCATAAATACTTCTGCCTGGGAAGGTAGTCCAACTGCTGTATGGGAGGCTTTAGCATCTGGAACACCCTCAGTAAGTACGGATGTAGGTTCAACAAGATATTATTTAGAGGAACTTGGAGGAGGTTTAATTTGCAATGTCAAAGATGCTTCATGCCTTTCAAATCAATTAAGTTCTCTAATTAATAGCTACAATAAAAGATGTAGCTTAGCTGCATCAGGTAAGAAAATAGCTGAAAGCTACTTATCTTTAAGTCATTGCTGTAAGTTGCACTCAGAAATATATAATGAAATTATAAATTAGTATTACTAATTTGTAATAGAAATATTAATATAAGAAATTATGTTTCTTCTTAAGAGTGTATTGACTTGCTAACAAAATTTGGTTCACCATATTTTTTGTATTATATTTTTTTTCTATAAGTAGTTTACAGTTTTTTGACATCTGATTAAATTGTTTTGGATTTTTATAGAAATACTCTATTGCTTTTTTAAATTCAATTGAACTATCATTCTTTAATCTAAAGCCAGTCTTAAAATTTTTTACTAAATCATACTCTACTCCGTCGGTTTTATTTACTATTACAGGTAAACCTGAAATAAAAGCCTCTGAAATTGTTATACCTCCTAGTCCAGGTAATATAAATACGTCAGAAGCCAAGTAGTATTTGGCCAGATCATTTTCGATATGACCTAATAAATTTATATTTTTAATATTCTTATCCTCAATAATTTTTTTCATTTTTTCAAATAATTGGCCTTTTCCTATTACTAAAAAATTGTATTTGTTAGAGTCAAGCTGTTCAGCAATTTCAATTATTTTTTCAGGTTTTTTTTGTTCAATAAGACTTCCTACGTATAAAACTGTAAACTTATGATCAATTTTTAGTTTCTTTCTAAGCTGCATTTTATTACTCATTATTTTTTTTTGTTTATTCAATAATAGATCAGTATTACCAACGTTTGTCGCAACAAATGCCTTTTCTCGTGGTTGACCAAGTTCTATGTATGATTTTTTACTGTAAGATGAATATAATACGCAAGCATCAAACTTATTTCTAAAATATTTTTTTATTAAATACTTTATGCTTATCTTATTTTCTTTTCTTCCTGGTAATTTTATATAACACCAGTGCATAATTCCTAATTTTTTTTTATTATATATAATTTGGTAAAGAAAAACTTTTAAATAGCCAATAAAAAAACTTTCTCCTTCACAAAGAACTATATCTGGTTCAAATTCTTTTATTGTTCTAATTAGGCCTATAGGATAAGTCATGTTTCTTCCAAAAAAATTAAAATGAAACGAACGAAATCTTGTTAATTTTATTTTATTTAGATTACCTGAACTTCTAGTTTTTGTATTGGGGATATCATCACCGATTGCGAGTTTAAAATCTATATTCTTATTTTGTGATAGTTCATTGAATACAGGAATGCGATAATTAGCACATACTCTTTGCAATACTAAGAGTTTAAACTTTTTAGTTTTTTTTTTAGAAGCTTTTCTCTTATTCATTTCTTATGAATAAATAGTTATGATCATCAAGACTATAAGAACTAAAGCCAACCTCATCAATTTGCTTCACTATTTTATACGTATCTTCTTGAGTAACTAAGGCTATTGCGTGGTGATGAAATTCAATAAATATTTGCTTAAAATCTAATAAAGTTTCGAATTCAAAATCCTTGAATATTTCGAATTCAGCACCTTCAAGATCTAGTTTTAGCAAATCAATGTTTTTTCCTATAACTTTCTTTAGCGATTTTATTGCAATTGTCTCAACTTTATATGAATTATATTCATCTAATTTCATATTATTGTGATCAGTAGATATAGAGCCACTTTCTCTGTTAATAGGCTCATGAAACATCATTTCGCCATCATCGCTAGATATTGCAGATCGAAGATGGTTTAACTTGCCATTATATTTTCTACAAACTTCTGCAATAGACTCAAAGTGTTTTTTTGTAGGATCAATTGCATAGCAATTGCAATCGTAATTCTTTATTAAGTACTGAGAAAAATCAACTTCATACCCGCAGCCACTATCTACGACTACTGATTCTGAGTCTAGTATCTTTTGGTATAAAAAATTTCCATCAACATACTCAATTCCTAATTGAGATAACTTTCCTTTTCTGACTAATTTTTTTATGTTCCTTTTTATATAATTAACGACTCTCATTTTTTTTATTATCTATCGATTTTTATTCCCAAAATATATGTCATTCCATAAATAGACTTGAAAAATTCGAAATAGTATTCTTTCGTATTTAATTGTTTTAAAAATACCTTTATGGAATGCACTTTTAATTTTTTTGCTAAATATTTCATTGTCAAGAAAGTTAGACTCTAAAATCTGATTGATCATAATATCTTTTGTATCAGGTAATATATTAAAAGAGAAGCCTATTTTTTTTCTCTCTAATATTTCTTTGAACTTTAGATATGCATCATGTTTTTTTAAAACATATTTATTTTTACCTCTGTAAATTTTAAGTTTGTGGTCTTTACTAAATGAATACTCAACTAATCTATGATCCATAAAAGGGGATCTGTTTTCAACAGAATTTTTCATCGCGACTATATCACCATAATAAAGTAAATTATCAAGACCAAGTTTGTGTTGTGCAACTAAGTGTTTATTTAAAAAATTGTCGGTTTTAAGAAGAGCGCTCTTATCTTTGATTGGCGCCACTTGAAGTTTATGATTGTAATTATCAAAGAATTTTTCGTATCCATAAATAATTCTACCAATTCTTTTTAAGTATTCAGGCATGACTAATCTGGCCCATAGAATAATTGCTCGCAAAACACCAAATTTTTTCATTTCAATTAAAAGAAAATATAATTCTTTAAAGTTCAATTTTTTCAAATACTCTAAAATCATAGGAACAAAAAAATGTTGATATCCTGCTAGAAGCTCGTCCGCTCCTTGTCCATCTAAAACAACCTTTATATTTTTAGAGGCTATATATTCATAAAGATAGTCAATGGGGATAATTGCTGGAGATGAATGCCCCCTTCCTAGATGTTTAACAATTTTTCTCAATCTTTGTATGAAATCCATGGGTGCTTCATTTTGAGTACAGTAAAAAAAATTATATCCTAGCTCTTCAGCAACTTTTGCAGCATATTCTTTTTCGTCCATGCTATCTTCCGATGAGTAATTAAGTGCAATAGTTTTCTTTTTTTTATCAAGATAATTATTTGATATGCCAGCAATGACTGTACTATCTATTCCACCTGAAAGTAATAAGCCAATCTCAACATCAGATCTGGTCCTAATTTTTGTTGCATTATTTAATATTTTATTAAATTTTTGAATATGCTCCTCATTAGTTTTGACTGACTTTGCAATGGGATAATCCCAATATTTTTGACTGTAAAGCTCTCCACTATTATCCACTTCCAAGAAGTGAGATTTTGGAAATTCAAAAATATTCTTAAAGAAAGTATTATTATTTGAGTCATAATTTCCTTCCTTTAGGAACATTTGTACAACTTTATAGTTAGGTTTTTTCTCTATAAGTGTTAGCTGCTGAATTTCACTTGCAAAATATAAAGTCCCATTTTTTTTTAAATAGAAAAGTGGTTTTTGTCCAAATCGATCTCGAGAAACAAATAATGAGCCAGTTTTTTTGTTGTAAATTATTATCGACCACATTCCATTGAAATGCTCTAAACATTTTTTACCCCATAAATGAAATGCTTTTATTATCACTTCGGTATCTGAAGTGGTTTCAAAGGAATAATTATTTTTTATCAATATATTTCTTATTTCAATATAATTAAATATTTCACCGTTATATACTATAATTAGATTATCATATTCGAAAGGTTGGTTACTCCTTGAGTCAAGATCTATTATTGACAATCTAGTATGAGCCAAATAACAATTTTTATCTATAAATGACTCATTGTTATCAGGTCCTCGATGACTGACAATATCGATACATTCTTTTAAGAGTGAAAGCTCTGGATTTTCTCTAAGATTAAATGCAGCAAATATTCCACACATGGCTATATGTTGATATATATTATGATTATATTATAAAGTTTAGTTTCAATATTTAGAGAATTATTTAGCAAAGTCTATATTTTTATAATTATAAATATAATTAAGTTTAATAGCTTAATTTGTACGTTTTATTTTCTCTTATTTCTTAAATTAATAATTTTGTATATATTAATTATATGAACGTTAAAGATATTGATTTATTGTGTTGTCCCAATTGTAAAAGTCAACTTAACTTTGTTTTAAAGAAAAAATCTGTAGATGATCTTGAAATATTATTTTGTAGTAGTTGCAAACTCTTGTTTCCTATAATCGATAAGATTCCTGTACTCCTTAAGAATGAAATAAGATCTTTTGAATTAGAAAATCAATATATTCTGAAATTTAATAATTATAATGAAAATCCTTCTTTAAAGGATTTTAAAAAAAATACTTTAACTGTTCTAGCGATTGCAAAAGATAAGCCTAAAAGTTGGGAATGGGAAGATGAAGTTTACTGGGGAAATTATTATTCAAAGAAAATTGGGACAAGTGAAATCGAGGAAGATTGGGGGGTAAGAATTTGGCAATTAGATTGGTTTTTAGAAAATTTTCCTCCCTCACTTGCTCTTAGCAATCAAGCTATACTAGATGTAGGCTGTGGTGAGGGACATCCATTTAGGTATTGTATATCGAAAAAAATAAGTGCTGACACAAAATATGTTGCTACAGATATTTCAATTAGTGCGCTTAAATTTAATAGATCATTAAATAAGCATAAAAATTCATTATATGTAGTTGCCTCAGCTGATAATCTTCCATTTAAAAATCAAACTTTGGATGCGATTTGTTATTTTGGCATATTACATCATGCGGAAAGACTTGCTGATACCGTTCCAGAAGATGCTGATTTTTTAAAAAGCGGTGGATCTATTCTACTATTAGAAGCATTGAGCCGGCCTCATGTATCTTCGTTTATACCTTATTATGCTAACAAAGTGGAGAGCGCTCATGAACATCGTATAGACAGGAATAATTTGTGGAAAAATTTAAAAATCAGAGATGATTTGAAAATAATAAATTTCAGGGAAGAGTATACTCTATTATATGGCGGGTTGCGTCATTTTATGAGGTTTAGCATATTCAATAATAAATCTTATTATAAATTAATAATGTTTCTAGATAAAATATTTTTGATTACATTTAGAAAAATTTCATCATTCTTTGACTCAGGAGAAATCCTAGTAGTATTGAAAAAAGATTAAAATCTAGTTTTTGTATGTTTGATTTTAAAAATCCTCAAATAAGTGTTATTTTTAAGAATATAAATTCACTTATTTTTTTGCAAATATTTATAGCTGGTGTTGGGTTTCTCACAACAGCCCAAATTGGAAAAATTTTGGGCCCCGATGTTTTTGGCCATTTATCATATGCGTTAAGCATTGGAGCGTATGGTTCAATAATTATGCAATTTGGAATAGATAAAACTCTTACTAGAGATGTAATTCACAATCCAATTAATGCTAAACAAATATTAATTACATCGATAATAATTAAACTACTTTTTTTTATTCTAGTTGTCTTGATAATTATAATATTTTCATCCTATATTTTCTCAAAAGATCATATTTATTCATCATATTTTATTGTGCTTTCATTACTTGTAGGCAGTTTTGGCATTGGACATTTTTATGATGCAAAGAAGATAACGTATATCCATTCTTTTTTTACATTTTTTCATAGGGGTGCATACTTTATAATTTTATGGTCATTATTCTTCTTAAGCATTAATAGTATATCAATATTAATAATTGGTATTGTAATGAGTTTGACTGCTCTATTTGGGCTTATACTCGAATATATTTATCTAAGAAATTATATATTTAATAAGGTAAGTGATTTAATGATAAAAATCAAAAAATTACTTATTAATAACTTTAGAATATGGATGACAGAAATAATTGGGTTGTCATTAGTTTATTTAAATAAAATTATACTCATGTTTTTTGCAGGAGCTAGTGAGCTAGGTCAGTTCCAGGTATCATGGGTTATAATTACTCTTGCTACTTTATTTATGAGTCAGATAATAAGAGTTGGTAATGTTTACTTTTCGGAAAATACAAAAGTAAATGTATCCTCAAAAAGAAGGAAATTGTTTTTATTAAATTATTTATTATTGATGACGATAATTGGTATAGTTTTCTATACTTTTTTTTATTTTTTTAATGATATCTTAGTGATATATTTTTTTGGAGACGCTTATGCCGAGGCGTCCAAAATACTTAGAATAGCAGCTTTGTATATAATATTATTTGGTTCATACACTGTATCATTGCAATATTTAATTAATATTAATCAAACGAAAATTTACTCATTTTTTATTATTTTCATAAGTATAATAAGTATTTTATTGAATTTTATTTTTATTTCTCAAAGTGGTAACATTGGTGCCGCATGGGCTTTACCGCTATCAGTATTAATTGGCATTCCATTCTTAATCTTTGTAATTTTTAAAGTGGAAGTATTAGAAAAACTTGAAAATAAATTATGATTTTTATTGATTGGATATCAACACCAGATCATAGAAATTTCAATATTTCATTTTTTTCAAATTTGCCAAAAATAAAATATAAGTTTTATATATTTTCAGAAAAATTAAAAATAACTAATGAAAATTGTATTGTTGGAACTTTTGAGAGGAATAGGTTAGTCATGTTTTACCAAATATATAAGATTTGTAAAAAAAATAGGAACAAGAAAATATTTTTTCTAACCTATGATCCTCTTTTCTTAGTAATAATAAATATGATTTTCCCAAATATATATACCTATGAACACAATACTGTTCCTGAAAAAATTTATAATAAGCACTCAATAATACAATATTTATTTTATAGAAAAATAACAAGATTTGCGCAATATCAAGGTCAAAAAAAAATGCTAAGGAAATTAGGGCAAAAAGTATTCTTCGTAGGTTCTCCATTAACTTATAAAAAAAAACAAGTAAAAAAAGTTATTAGTAAAAGTGATAAATACTTTATATCACCAAGTTATAGAGAAAATATTGATCCTTTAATCCAAAATATAAAATTATTTGGAAACAAAAAAATACATATAAAGAAAAAATTTTTTAGTAGATTAAGCAACGATCAAATTAATTCTTTAAATTTGCATAAAGTGGACAGAATCTTATTAGAAGGTAATGAAAATAGAATTATGGGAATAATTGTTACTGTTGACTCATTTATTAGAGGTACGGGTTGGTTTAATGAGGCAATTAATAGGGGTATACCCATTATAATCATTAATCATAAAACTAAGAAACTCTTTGAAAATACCTTTCCTTTTTATCCATATATCTATTTAAAAGATATAAATAATTATGAGGACCTTGAGAAGTCAATAGAAAAGATAATGCACTATAATACTAAAAAATATATATTAGAGCATAATCTAAAATTCAAAAATTTAATTAATAAATATCTAAATTAAAAATATTATAATTAATGAAGAAAAAAAAAATATTAGTAGTTTTTGGAACTCGCCCAGAAGCTATTAAGCTAGCACCATTAATATTACTTATAAAGAGACAAAAAAATGTTTCTCTAAAAGTTTGTATTACTGCACAGCATAGAGAAATGCTTGATCAAGTTCTCAAATTTTTTTCAATAAAACCTGATTACGATCTAAATATAATGTCTAAAAATCAAAGTATTAATAGTGTTGTATCAAGAATTTCTAATAAATTAGATAATATTTTAACTAAATTTAAGCCAGATTTAGTGCTTGTTCATGGTGATACAACAACAACTTTTGCAGCTTCATTTTCGTCTTTTAACTTAGGCATTGATATTGGACATATTGAAGCAGGTCTACGTACTGGTAATATTTTATCCCCTTGGCCTGAAGAAGCTAATCGTATACTTACAACCGTAATTAGTAAATTTCACTTCGCGCCTACGCTTAAAGCGAAAAATAATCTTTTGTCTGAGGGAGTAAAAAAGAAAAACATTATTGTCACAGGAAATACAGTAATTGATGCTTTATTTCTTGCCATGGACATATTGAAAAGAAACAATAAACTGCTGCTAAATATTCAGAAAAAACTTCATTTTATAAAAAAAAATAGAAGAATAATTTTAATTACAGGGCATAGAAGAGAAAATCTTGGAAGTGGATTTAAAAGTATTTGCAAAGCAATAAAGCAATTAGCTAATAAAAATGAAGACGTTGATTTTGTTTACCCTGTGCACCTTAATCCAGGAGTCAGAAAGTATGTATTTCCAATATTAGGAAATAAAAAAAATATTAAACTTATAAATCATTTAGATTACCCTTCGTTTATCTATTTAATGAATAAATCATTTATTATTCTTACAGATTCAGGAGGTATACAAGAGGAGGCACCTTCACTTGGAAAGCCAGTTTTAGTTATGAGAAATGTTACTGAAAGACCCGAGGCAGTTATTGCTGGCACTGTAAAGCTGGTTGGAATTAATGAAGAAAAAATAATAAAAGAAGTGCAAATACTTCTAAAGGATAAGATGGTATATAGAAAAATGAGTAAAGCACATAATCCTTATGGAAACGGAAATGCATCAAGAAAAATATTAAGTTTTATTAATAAAAAATATGAGCAGTAACAAAAATAAAATTATCCAGATTATAGGTTTAGGATATATAGGTTTGCCTACAGCAGCTACTTTCGCATTAAATAAAACACAGGTAATAGGAGTTGATGTAAACAAAAAAGTTGTTGAAATAATTAATAAAGGAAAAATACATATTTCAGAGCCAAATTTAGAAAATATTGTTAAAACTCAAGTAAAAAGTGGAAGACTTATTGCAAGAAATTCAATTACATTTTCGGATGTATTTATTATTACTGTACCAACTCCTTTTAAAAAAGTAAATCACGAGCCAGATTTATCTTATGTTTATGAGGCCGTTGACGCTATAGCAGATTTTCTAAAGAAAGGATCTTTAATAATTCTTGAATCTACATCACCAGTCGGCACTACTGAACAAATAGCAAAACGTTTGTCGAGAATTAGAAAAGATCTTAAATTTCCACTTAATGATGGAGATATCAAAATAGATGTTAATTTAGCCTACTGCCCAGAAAGGGTTCTTCCAGGAAATATCTTAAATGAATTAATAAATAATGATCGAATAATTGGAGGAATAACTAGAGCATGTTCAGTAAAAGCAAAAAAAATATATGAAACTTTTTTAAAAGGCAATTGTTATATAACTAATTCACGAACAGCAGAAATGGTAAAGCTAACAGAAAATAGTTTTAGAGATGTAAATATTGCTTTTGCTAATGAGTTATCAATTTTATCTGATAAATTAAAAATAAATGTATGGGAATTAATCAAGTTAGCCAATAAACATCCAAGGGTAGATATTTTAAATCCAGGACCTGGAGTTGGTGGTCATTGTATAGCTGTTGATCCATGGTTCATAGTAAATAAAAATCCAGAAGAGGCAAAAATTATTAGAACTGCAAGAATGATTAATGATAAGAAAGCTGATTGGGTCATTAATAAAGTTAATAAATTATTAATAAATTTTAAAAAAAATAATAAGCCAACAAGAATTCCTCATTTATCTTGTTATGGAATCGCATTTAAGCCTGATATTGATGACCTAAGAGAAAGCCCTGCAGTAAAAATAGTAAGTAAATTACTAAAGAAAAAGATAAAGGTATCCATAGTTGAGCCTAATATTGTAAAACTTCCAAATAATTTGAATAAAGCTACACTTATGGATGCAAGCGATTCATTAAAAAAGGCTGATATACATTTATTTCTAGTTTCTCATAAAGAATTTAAGAAGCTAAAACCTAATACAAGTTATTTAATTGATACAGTTGGTTTATTTAAAAAAAACGAAAATTATTAATTAAAAAAAATTAATGCATTCTTTATATTTAAATATCAAAATACATCACCTTATTTTTCTTACATTAGTCGCTTTCTTAGGTACCCAAAGATTTTTTATAGGAGAAATTGTACCATTCGCTTGTTTACTGACATTTGCACTTTTTTTATATTACATATTTGCAAAAGGCAAAGGCGATAAAGCATTTACTTACCTATTTGTCTCTTTATTTTTATGTATTGATAATGGTGGAAATATTTATTCAGAAACTACAGCACTTATTAGATATGCGGTCTATATAACAACCTTATGTTATCTTTTAATAAATTTTAAACTAAATATTATATATTCATTAATATTTTCTCTTTTTTTGTTACTTTTGTGTCTTATTACAATTTTTTTGGAAAATCCCATAAATGCAAATATACTTAGAAGAGATATCCTTATAATTATATTAATATTTATTTTTATAAATCAGAATGTAAATTATTTAGATAAATATAGATTCGATGAAAGTATTCTTACAGCCTTCTTTTCATTGTTTCTTTTTTTTGAAATTTGTAATATTGTTTTTTTCTCTTCCTTTTATTCTAATGAATATTTGAATTATAATTCTACAAAAGCACTATTGATTATTCCTTCTTTACTTCTTTATAGAAGAATAAATATTATTATTTTTTTTATTATTTTTTCAATTACATTATTAGTACTTGTGGAATATCAATCTAGATTAATTTTCTTATTTACAATCATATCATTTGCTACACTATTTCTTCGAAATGTGCTCAATTTAAAATACCTGATATTATTAATTTTATTTTTAGTAATATTATATAATTTAAGTTTTATAGTTGCTGATTTAATTATCTCCAAAAAACCCTCTCAAATGTTTTTAGGATTTATATCTATTCAGTCGTTTTCAGAATTCCTTTTATTATTAAAAGGTCTTGATATTGTGCGCTATTATGAACACGCTCTATTTTTTGATAGATCTTATTTTGAGATCTTCTTTGGAAGCGGGTTAGGATCTGGCCTAATAGACGTGAATAACTATTTTTATTTTGTAGGTGAGAAGAAAAGTGCATTTAGTGATTTAGAAATACAAAGTGGCCATTTTTATAATTTTCATGATTTTCATACAGACATTGGATTAAGGTTTGGTCTGCTACCAGTTTTAATTATGATAATATATATTTATTTCAAAATAATTTTTTCTAACTTACAACAAATGGGATATTATGCAGTAATTTTTGTAGGCTTATTTTGTATGTTCTACAGTTCTGCAGGCCTGATATTAATTGCAATGTTATTAATTTCTAGATATTCAACAGGCAATGATAAAAAAATAAATGAATAAAATAAAAGAATTAATTATTTGCTCTAATTGTGTAATGGATACAACTGATACTTTTATCACTTTTGATAATAAAGGTATGTGTGATCACTGTACCACCTTTTATAATTATATTTTACCTCATTGGAACAATGGACTTGGTCATGAGAAAAAATTAGATAGGCTTGTATCAAAAATAAAATCTGCAAACAAAAATAGTGATTTTGATTGCATTTTAGGAATGAGCGGGGGAATAGATAGCTCATACTTACTTTATTTAGTCACAAAAAAACTTAATCTGAGACCTTTAGTATTTCATGTTGATGGTGGATGGAATAGTCAAATAGCTGTAAATAATATAGAAAACCTTGTTGATGGTTTAGGATTAGATTTATTTACAGAAGTAATAAATTGGGAAGAAATGAAAGATTTACAAAGATCTTTTTTCAAATCTGGTGTTTCACATATAGATACCCCGCAAGACCATGCTTTTTTTGCTTCAATGTATAAGTTTGCGCTAAATTATAAGGTAAATAATATTTTAACTGGAGCAAATTATTCCACTGAATGTGTTAGAAATCCAAAAGAATGGATGTATTTTCAATCTGACTCTTATCAAATAAAAGACATTCACCGAAAATTTGGAACAAAAAAACTTAAAACTTTTCCACTTACAAATGTTCTTTTTCACAGATTTTATTTACCATATGTTAAAAATATAAAAGTTCATCGTTTACTTGATTTAATGGAATACGACAAGATTGAGGCTCAAACATTTTTAGAGAATAATTTTAAATTTCAAAAATATCCACAAAAGCATTTCGAGTCGAGATTTACTAAATTTTATGAAAGTTATTGGCTATATGAAAAGTTTGGATATGATACAAGAAAAGTTCAATTTTCAAGTCTTATCCTTACTAAGCAAATGACTCGAGGTGAAGCTCTGCAGGAATTGAAAAGCAAACCATATAATGAGTCAGAAATTGTGAGAGAATTTAATTATATAGCTGATAAATTAGGTATGACCAAAGAAGAACTACAAGATTGTTTCGACTCAGAAAATAAAACATACAAAGATTACATAAATCAAGAGATGATTTATAATTTTGGATCTAAAATATCAAGACTAGTCGGAATAGAAAAAGGTGGCAAAAGATGATCGGTATTTTAGATTATGGCGTTGGAAATGTAGCGGCATTTTTTACAATTTATGAACGATTAAATATTAACGCTGTGATAATTAGTTCACCAGATGAAATGCAAAATGTTAAAAAACTAATTTTACCAGGCGTAGGGAGTTTTGATGAATCAATGCTTAAGTTAGAGCAATCAGGTATGAAAATTTTATTAGATAAAATGGTATTAAAGGAGAAAATCCCATTAATGGGTGTATGTGTTGGAATGCAAATGCTCGCAAATAAAAGTGAAGAGGGAGAGAAAAAGGGCCTAGGCTATATAGATGGTTGCGTAGTTAATCTAAAAAATAAAATAGACTCATCAAAGTGCATCCCTCATATGGGTTGGAATAATATCCTCGCTAATGAAAATGAAACAATATGGAATAATATTGACCTTGATTTAGGATTCTATTTTTTACATTCATTCTATTTTGAAACTAGCAACCCTCATAATTCCATCGCTAGCGTTGAATATGATAAAGAGATTACGTGTGCTGTAAAAAAAGAAAATATTTATGGTTTTCAATTTCATCCTGAAAAAAGTCAAATTAATGGAATTCAGCTATTAAAAAATTTTAGTATTTTATAAGTGTTAAGACCTAGAATCATACCCGTTTTACTAGTCAGAGATAATGGATTAGTTAAAACAAAACAATTTAGGGATTTTAAATATGTAGGAGACCCTCTAAATGCTGTGCGAATATTTAATGAAAAGTTAGTTGACGAAATTATTGTTTTAGACATTGATGCATCCGCAAATGGAAAAACACCTAATTTTGAACTGATTAAAAAAATTGCCAGTGAATGCCGTATGCCACTTTGTTATGGAGGAGGGATTAAGAATTTAGAGGATGCAAAAAAAATTATAAGTTTAGGTGTTGAAAAAATTGCGATGAGTTCATCAATTATTCGTGATTATAAACTAATTAATTATTTATCTGACGCACTAGGATCACAGAGCATTGTTGGAGTACTTGATGTAAAAAGAAATATTTTTGGTAAATACAATGCTTATATCAGTAATGGAAAAGAAAAAATAAAAAACAAACTTGATGATGTAGTAATAGAATTTATCAAAAATGGAATTGGAGAAATAGTAGTCAATAATATTGATAATGATGGAATGCTTTGTGGATATGATATTCAATTAATTAAAAAAATAAAAAAATTTTGTAATGTACCCATGACAATTATTGGTGGAGCAGGTTCACTTCAAGATATGAGGCAAGTATGGAATCTTTGTGGCCTTATGGGCTGTGGAGCAGGAAGTTTATTTGTTTTTAAAGGTAAATATTCTGCTATATTAATTAATTATCCAAATTTAGATGATAAATTACAGTTATTGAACGGTATAAAATTCTAATGAAACAAGTTTTACAATCTCTAAGAAATGGAAATTTATTTTTAGAAGATATTCCTATTCCAGCGAAAAAAGATGGCAATGTTTTAATTAAAACTTATTATTCTGTTATTTCGTCTGGAACAGAAAGAACTTTACTTGAGTTTGGAAAAGCAGGATTTCTTGAAAAGGCAAGAAGTCAGCCTGACAAAGTAAAACAAGTTATAGCAAAGTTAAAAACAGATGGTTTAGCACCAACAATGGATACAGTTTTTAATAAACTCAATCAACCTATATCATTAGGTTACTGTAACATGGGAATTGTTAAAGATGTTGGCGCGAATGTTAAAGGTATAAAAGTTGGTGATAGAGTCATAAGTAATGGAAGTCATGCCGAGTATGTTAGTATCCCAGCTAATCTTTGCGCTAAAGTGCCTGATGGAGTCAAAGATGAGCATGCATCATTTGCTGTATTAAGCTCCATTTCACTTCAAGGCGTAAGACTTTGTAATCCAACAATTGGTGAAACAATATCTGTAATAGGACTAGGCATTATTGGCCTTATAGTTACTCAAATTCTAAAAGCAAATGGTTGTGAGGTTATAGCAATAGATTATGATCGAAAAAAACTATCCATTGCCGAAAAATATGGTTGTCGCATAGTAGATTTAAGTAAGCATAATTTACCTATAAAAGAAATACTCAACATGACTAATGGAAGAGGAGTTGATGCATCAATAATTTGTGCTTCAACTAAAAGTAATGATCCAGTTCATTTAGCTGCTTCAACTTTAAGAAAGAGAGGAAGAATTATTTTAGTTGGCGTTACAGGCTTGAACTTGAAAAGAGAAGATTTTTATGAAAAGGAAATTACATTTCAGGTATCCTCTTCATATGGACCTGGTAGATACGATAAAAATTATGAAGATAAAGGAATTGACTATCCTATTGGTTTTGTAAGATGGACTGAAAAGAGAAATTTTGATGCTGTTTTAGAAATGATTAGAACGAATAAAATTAATATTGAAGAATTAATTAGTCACAAGTTTAAATTTAAAAGTATATACAAGGCATATGAACTCATACTAACTCAAAAAGATAATTTAGGAATCGTAATTGAATATAATAAAAAAGATCAAAAAATAAAAAATAAAGACCGAAATATAAATAATTATAATTTTATTACAAAACAAATTAATAAAAGCATACCAACAATAAGTTTTATTGGGTCAGGTAATTATACTTCAAAAATTTTAATTCCAGAATTCAAGAAAAAAAATGTTTATTTGGACGCAATAGTATCTGAGAATGGAATTTCTTCATCACATAATGGAAAAAAATATAATTTTAAAAAAATATCAACCGATAGCGATGGTGTAATCCAAAGTAAAAGTTCAAATACGATCGTAATATCCACAAGACACGACACTCATGCAGAGTATATTTTAAAAGCTATAAATCATAATAAAAATATATTTGTTGAAAAGCCACTTTGCTTAAATTTAAAAGATCTTAATAAAATAAAAAAATCATATTTATCAAAAAAATATCAAGGGATTATGATGATAGGCTTTAATAGAAGGTTTTCACCACTGATTAAAAAAGCTAGAACTTTACTAGAAGCAATAAAAACTCCATCTTCATTTATATATACAATAAATGCTGGTAATATTCCCTCTGATCACTGGACACAAGATCCAAAAGTGGGAGGGGGCAGAATAATTGGTGAGGTTTGTCATTTCATAGATTTATTAAGAAATTTAAATGGTTCTAAAATAATTGAGACAAATAAAGTTACCCTGGACGATAATACTAGAGACACGATATCTATACATCTAAAGTTTGAAAATGGTTCCATCGGTGTAATCAACTATTTTGCAAATGGAAACTCTAAATATCAGAAAGAGAGAATAGATATATATAATTCGGGTAAAATAATAATAATAGATAATTTTAAAAAAATTAGCACTTACGGGTGGCCTTCTTTTAAAAATAAATCTTATTTTTTTCAAAATAAAGGACAATCAGAATGCATAAGTAGTTTTATTAATTCTATTAAAGATGGAAGTGAAACCCCCATACCTTTCAATGAAATAGTAGAAATTGCAGAAATATGCATAGAATTATCAAATTAAATTATATTTGAAAACTGATATCAAGATTAAAATAAACAGATTATTGTATGAGAAAACTCATTTTATATTTTAACTCAATAAAGTATTTAAACATAAAACGGCAAATTTTTGGACGCGTATTATTTATCCTTAAAGCGCAATTGGTAAAATTTTTTATAAAAAAAAATTATTTACAACCAAACAATAAGGCAAGTTTTCATAAAAAAGATAATTATCATTTCATAAAAAAAAAGCCCCTTTACAAAGAATTTGGGAAAGTAAACATAATCAATAATGAAGTCGACATATTAAACAAAAACTTATTTAACACTACCTCAAAAAATAAATTATTAAACTATCATATTCATTATTTTGATTACATTAATTATGACGATTTAATTCATAATAGAGAATTATTTACAAGTCTCATTGAAAGCTGGATAAAGAAAAACAAGATTGCAGAAACTACAGGGTGGGACTCCTATCCAACTTCACTTAGAATTGTAAATTGGATAAAGTTTATTTTTCAAAATAAAATAGAAAATGAAATTATTTTTAAAAGTCTTGCTGTTCAATCCCGATGGTTATCAAAAAGAATTGAATTTCATCTGGAAGGAAATCATTTAATATCAAATGCAAAAGCACTTATATTTTCAGGACTTTTCTTTTCAAACCAAGAGTCTTTTAAGTGGCTGGAAAAAGGTATAGCGCTCCTTAGTTATGAAATAAGAAAACAAATTCTCGATGACGGTGGTCATTACGAAAGAAGTCCGATGTATCATGCAATAGTTTTAGAGGATCTAATAGACCTAATATATTTGTTTGAACTATACAAAGTAAAAGAAAAAATAAGAAATATAAATGTTAAAGAAATGAAAGAAAAAATTCTTTTAATGTTAACCTGGTTAAAAAATATGACTCATCCAGATGGATATTATAGTTTTTTTAATGATACGGCATTGTACATTTCACCTAAATTTAAGGATTTAAATGAATATGCATCTAGGGCCATTGGAGTAGTGGTAAAAAAGAATAATTATAAAAATGTCAACATGGAGAATAGTGGATTTATATCAATGAAAAATGCATGTTTCTTATTATTAGCTGATATTGGAGAGATTACATCAAGAAGTCAGCCAGGACATTCTCATGCTGGAACTTTTTCATTTGAGCTTTCAATAAACGAGAGAAGAGTATTTGTTAATTCAGGAATTTCTACATATGAAAACTCACTTTTGCGAATGTTTCAGAGAAGCACACAAGCACACAATACACTATGTCTTAATAACGATAATTCTTCCGAAATATGGCATTCATTCAGAATGGGTAACTCAGCAAAAGTATCAAAACCAGAAATAAGTTATAATAAGGAAAATATAAAGGTAAAATGCTCTCATACTGGGTATCAAAATAAATATGGAGTTATCCATACACGTACCTGGAACCTATATAAGAATAAATTAGTTATAAATGATGAAACTAACCAAAGCGAATTTAATTCAGTGATTAATTTGTATATTCATCCAGAAATAGAGATAAAGAATTTCATTGAAGATAAGGTAATTTTATTATGGGATAATAAAGAACTTGCAATTATGAATTTTAAGTACTGTAAATTTGAGATTTTAGATTCATTTTGGTATCCATCTATCAATAAAAAAATAGCAAATAAAAATTTTAAAATAAAGCCTCTAAATAACAAATCTGAAATTATAATTGATTGCAATGATTAAAAATTCCAGTAAATAATTTTTTCTATGTTTTAATTTTACTGAGGAAAATATATATAAATGCATACATAAACATAATTATAAAAAAGTTAATTACATATCCATCGCCAGTGACTTCATATAAATGTGCAAATATTTGAACTAGCACCTGTAAACTTAATAGAATTATAGATGTAATTCTGTTAGAAAATTCCGGAGAAATTTTGTTTAATTTTGTTCTTATTAATTTATATAACCTTGAATGTATATGCTTACTATCAGGTTTAAATGGATTTTCTCTATTTGCTAATCGTCTAAAATAAGTGAATGTTACTTCCATGATGGGATAACTTAAAATACACGCAAGATGAAATGAGTGAATAATTTGAAGATTATGTATGTAAATTGAAATAGAAGCTATAACAAAGCCAATATAATAAGCGCCAGTATCACCAGACTTTATATTTGCTAAAATGAAATTAACTAAGAATAAACAAATAGATGAAGTAATTATTACAACTAAAAAAGCTTTAAGATAATTAAAATTATCAGGTATTTGAATATATAGAGAAATACAAATTATAATCATACTTCCTATTTTCAGTCCATGTAAACCATCTATAAGGTTGGCACCATTAACAAAAAGGGCAATGCATAAAGTGGAAAAAATAAAAAAAGAAATGTAACTATTTTGTATTAGTAAAGTAGCAAAATTACTATCTAAGTGATTTATAAAATTATCGCTTAGTAAGAGATAAACAATTATTAGAAGAAAGAAAAGAATAAGTCTTTGCAACGCGGAAAAATTTTTATTCATATCAGCTAAAATTCCCAACAAAAGAAAGAAAGTTGAGAATATTAAAATTAGAATAATCTGCAAATTATCGTAATATAATGTAAATGTATTTATTGCGAGAAGAGATATTCCTCCAATTTTTATCATAGCTTTTTTATGAATTTTTCTTATAGAACCAGAAGGATGTTCAATTATTGAAGGCAAAATTTTTGATATATAAAATAACAAAATTGTAAGTAAAAATGATGCTAAAGTTGTAGCTATTACTAGATTTAAGAGATTAAGATCCATATAGTTATAAAAAAACTATTAATTTATATATCATTATTATTTCACTAATATAAGTTATATAATTCTAAGTGTCGTTATTAAATAAGAATAATTATCAGTTTATAGACAAGGTTCTTATATCCCTTATCTTACTTTTGCCACCTGCTTTACTTACAGGACCTTTTCTTCCAGATTTTTTTTTATCTTGTAGCTGTCTGATATTCGTATTCATCAGTATTAAAAATTATCAAAAAAAATATTTTTTAAACACATACTCATATTTTTTTTATATTTTTATATTTTATTTAATATTTAGTTCTTTAATTTCTGATCATACTCTATTTTCGCTTAAAAGTAGCGCGGTCTACTTTAGATTTTGGCTATTCATATTATGTATATGGTACTTATTGGACAGATTTGAATACTTTAACAAATATTTTTTAGTAAGTTTGTTGGTCGCTTTTATTATCGCGATAGTTTCTGGTTACTATCAATTCATTTACTCAGAAACTATATTTGGTTTAGAAGCTGATCCTAACAGGTTACTACTATTATCAAGTGATCAACTTTTATTAGGGCAGTACTTAGCAAGATTATTCCCACTTTTAGTTGCTTTAGCAATGTATAATAAAAATAATAACTTAAAGGTTTACCTTTTCGTCCTAGTAATCTTTGTTCTAACAGATGTATTAGTATATCTTTCAGGAGAGAGAACAGCTCTAGGACTGTTATTTTTATCAAGCATACTGATACTTATTTTGATAAAAAATTTTAGGCTATTTAGATTTTTAAGTATTATCATATCAATATTATTTATTATTAGTATTTCAGTTTTTAATCCAAATATTAAAGAGAGAAATATTGACTACACTGTTGAACAATTAGGTTTGAATAATGAAAATTCTGATTTAGTAATATTTTCACCTGCACACGATACAATAATTAGAACTTCATTAAATATGTTTTTGGCAAATCCAGTTTTTGGCGTAGGACCAAATAATTTTAGGGTGAAATGTAGTGATAAAAAATACGAACATAAAAAAGGACTATCTTGTCAAACACATCCACATAATACATACGTGCAGGTATTGGGTGAACTTGGTATTATTGGTTTTTTATTTTTAATTGTAATTAATTTATGGACATTATATTTTTTAATGAAATATATTTACAAATCAGTTTTTTACAGAGAACAAATTTTAAACGATTATCAACTATGCCTTTTAATATATTTTATCTGTTCCCTGTGGCCATTTTTACCAACATTAAATTTTTTTAACAATTGGATAAATATTATTTATTTTCTACCAATTGGTTTTTTTATACACTCTATAAATCTTAAGGATCAAAACTATTCTTCTAATACCTAATTATATTTTTTTATATTTTAGCAATGAATAACAAAATCGAATTTTTGTATGCTCCCATACATAACGGAATTTATACATAAAATTAAAAAGAAAACATACCAAACTCTAGTATTTTAGCTATTTAATAAGCGATTATTAATTTATTAATCATGTATATAATATTCGTTAACAACAAAAAATAGGGTTTTGAATATTTCATATTATCGTATAAAAAAAGTAGATAAATGTGTGAAAGAATTGTGAAATGAGCTTTAAAGAAAAAGGCCAATTCCTTATTATAAAAAGTGGTTACGATGAAATTAAAAATTCATATAGGATATTTTTTTCTTTAATATTCATTGCGATCATTTTTGCGACAGCATATTCATTGATAAGAGATAAGACAATTACTGGGTCTATTCAGATAACTCCTCTTAACCTATCTCAAATGGAAGATTATAGAATGATGAATGCTAGAAATTTTCTAAATATTTATTCATATGATGATAAATTAACTAAATATGATACCCCTGAATTTGACCTAACCGAAGATCAAACAATATTAGGAAAAAATATTTTTTTACATGATTTATTCTATGAAAAAATTGTTGATAGAGATTTTTTGCGTAAAATAATTATTGAGAATGACTTACTAAGTATAAAAAGTTTTAATAAAAATTCAGCCTCAGAAATAGATGAATTTATTCAAGCATATGAAGTTCTTCCACCAATATGGACTCAGAGTGATGCAACCTTTTATAGGAGATATGAGCAAGATCATATCTTAATTAAATTTTCATACAGCGATAACAACACCTCTGAACTTAAAGAAGCTATAAGGAAATTAATTATGCTTATTGTTGTTTCAGGTGAGGAAGAAGTGTTAAATTCAATTAAGGAAATTTTTGGCTCGTCAATAAATTATATTAACAGTGAAATAAATCTCTTAGAAGAAAATACAAAAAAAGAAATGCAAAGTATGCGATTGCAGTATGATCTAGAATTAGCACAAGAGATTAAATATCTTAATGAGCAAATCCTTATAGCTAGGTCTATAGATCTTGCAAAACCGATGATCAAGAATGAGTTAAATATTACAGGAGAATTTGTAAATAAATCTACTCATAAAGAAGGTTATTTAATTTTGGAGGAAAATGTAAAACTATTAAAAAGTAGAGAAAGTGCAGATTTATATATTCCTGAAATAATACCATTAAAACAGCGATTAAATAATATAGAAAATATGAATTTTTCAAAACTTTTGGAAGATTCTATGAAGGTTTCTCCAATTTCAAACGATTTCAAAATAGGAAATTATAATTTCAGGGATATTAAGATTATAGAAAACTACTACAGCAATTATTTTATATATGCAATTTTCTTATTTTTTACAATTGTCTTCTACCTCTCTGTAGTATTGTTTAAATTATACCTTAATTTTAATCGAAATGTTAATGATTAAAAAAACATTAATCGAAATCTCAAATAACTTTACTCTGCTCTCAGAAAACTGCGAAGTAGAAATTAATAATGCATCGAAATTGATGATAAAATCTCTAAAAAAAAATAAAAAGATTATTTATTGTGGCAATGGAGGATCGGCAGCAGACTCTCAGCACCTCTCAGCCGAATTATTGGGAAGGTATAAAAGAAATAGAAGGCCACTTCCAGCTATAACTCTCACAACAAATTCGTCAACAATTACCGCTATAGCAAATGATTTTTCTTACGAGGATATATTTTCTCGACAGCTCGAGGCTCTTGGTGATTCAGGTGATATTTTTTATGCAATTTCAACAAGCGGCAAAAGTAGCAATATCATTAAGGCGCTTCATGTCGCAAATCAAATGAATATTAAAGTTATTGGTCTTACGGGTGCTGATGGAGGTGATATGTTAAAATTTTGTGATGTTTTAATTCAAGTGCCGGCAAAATCAGCAGATCGAATTCAAGAAATGCATATTGCTGTTGGACATATAATATGTGAAACAATTGAAAATGCCCTATGCTAAATCCAACTGCGTTTTTGGATAGGGATGGAGTAATTAACATTGATAAAGGTTATGTTTATAAAATTGATGATTTTGAATGGATGCCCGATTCTAAAGAAGCAATAAAATTCTTAAAAAAAAAAAAATTATTTAGTTATAGTGGTAACAAATCAATCGGGAATTTCACGAGAATATTATGATGAACATGATGTTGAAGTACTTCATGGATATATAAATAATGAATTACGACAATTTGGAACAAAAGTTGATGATTTTTATTTTTCCCCATTTCATCCTGAAGTAAAAAATAAAAAATATGAGCATCTATCTCATCTAAGAAAGCCAAATACAGGTATGCTTGAACTTGCAAAAAAGAAATGGAACATTGATAAATCTAAAAGTTTCATGATAGGCGATAAATTATCAGATATTGATTGCGCCATGAGATTTGGCATAGGTGGTCACTTATATAAGGGTGGGAGCTTACTAGAATTTGTAAAAAAATTAGAAGATTTTCAGCAATAAATAAAATATATTTAAAAAATATTAATCTAATTAAAATTTATTAAATCAAATAATATGTGGAAAGTAGTTAAATCAAAAGTCCATGGTAAGGGAATTGTTGCAACAAAAAATATAAAAAAGAATACTAAAATTATTGAGTATATAGGCGAAAAAGTTACAAAATCTGAGGGAGATAAGCGATCAGAAGAGAGAATTAATAAATATTTAAATTCTAATGATACTGGTTCAGTATATATTTTCGAATTAAATAAAAAGTATGACATTGATGGATCACCTTTATATAATAAAGCTAGGTATATAAATCATTCATGCAACCCCAATTGCGAGGTTGATATTATTGATGGAAAAATTTGGATATCTTCAATTAAGCAAATTAAAAAGGGAAGCGAGTTAACATATGATTATGGCTACTCATTTGATAAAAATGATTATAAAGATCACATTTGTAAGTGTGGGTCAAAAAAGTGTGTAGGCTTTATTATTAGCTCTGATGAGCACATTAAGTATCTAAAATACTTAAAGAAAATTATAAAACAATAATTATGAATCTAATGAAGTATCCTTTCGTTTAGGTTTTATTTAATTTTTTCATTTCAATTTGTTTCTGTCTTACCTCTGAATTCTTTTTTTGGGTAGGTGATCTAAGATCGTAACAATGATGACAACTCACACCTTTTTTATATTTACTTGATTGAGTATCTTTTTTTGTAATAGGCATTCTACAACCATAACATTGAAGATATTTTCCTTGAGATAGTTTTTTGTTAACTGTTACTCTTTTATCAAATACGAAACACTCACCTTTCCATAGTGTTTTACTATTATTATTTTTCTTATTCTCAAGATAATTAATAATTCCTCCTTCAAGTAAATGTATATTTTTAAATCCTTTTAGTTTTAATAATGTTGATGCTTTTTCACATCTAATACCTCCAGTACAATACATTGCTATCGTATCGTTTTTTTTAATATCAAGGTTTTGTATCTTGAGGGGGAACTCCCTAAATGTTTTAGTATTGGGATTTATAGCCCTATTAAACTTTCCTATTTTTATTTCATAAGTATTTCTGGTATCAATTATTTTTACTTTTCTTTTTGAAATAAATTTATCCCATTCTTTGGGGTGTACATAGTTTTTAGAATTTGAGGATACATGCAAATGATTTATGCCAAGTGAAACAATTTCTTTTTTTAGTCTGATCTTAAATTTGTTAAAAGGTATATAATTTAAATCATTAATTTTTAAATTAATTTTTCTTATATTTAATACATCTTTTATGTGGATTATAGCATCATTGAGACTATCCTTAGTTCCTGAAATTGAAGCATTAATTCCTTCATCTGCTATCAAAATCGTACCTTTAATAATTTTATTTTTTAAGAAACGATTAAGTAATAATTTTGTTTTTTTCTTATTTTTAATTTTTATGAACCTGTAGAAAGAGTAAATTTGTATATTTTCTGTATTTAATGATGAATTGATCATATTTATTATTTTATATTATTTGTTAGTTTTATTTAAAGTGATATATTTAAAAAATAAATATTTCTAGGACGTTTTAAATACCAACATGAAAAGAAAAAAGGCATTAATCACAGGGATCTCTGGTCAAGACGGTGCATATTTAGCTAAGCTTCTTCTAAATAAAGGATACGAGGTATTTGGCGGTGAAAGACAAAATGCAAGCGGCAATTTGTGGAGATTAAAAGAATTAAATATTGAAAATAAAATAAGCATTATTCCATTAGAACTACTTGAAGAGAATAATATAAATAATGTAATCAAATCAGAAAAGTTTCACGAAATATATAATTTAGCAGCACAATCTTTTGTTCATAATTCATATGATACACCGGTTTTTACAGCTAATGTAAATGCATTAGGAGTAGCTAGAATACTTGAGTCAATACGATATTTTTCAAAAAAAACTAAATTTTATCAAGCTTCAACATCAGAAATGTATGGCAATGTTAATTCAAAGAAACAAAGTGAAAAGACCAGCTTTCATCCAGTCAGCCCATACGCTATCTCTAAATTATATGCGCACTGGATGGTCAATTTGTATCGAGATGCTTATGGCATTTTTTGTTGTTCTGGTATTTTGTTTAATCATGAGTCTCCATTGCGAGGAAGAGAATTTGTGACAAAAAAAATTGTTACAGATTTAGTTAAAGTAAAATTTGGTCAGTTACCCTGTCTAAGGCTTGGAAACATCTATGCAAGAAGAGATTGGGGTTATTCTATGGATTATGTAGAAGCTATGTGGAGAATGATGCAGCAAAAGAAATCTGATGACTATGTGATTTCATCAGGCATTACTCATACGATCAAAACATTTATTATCAAGACTGCAAAAAACCTTGATATGCATCTAAAATGGGAGGGAGAAGGTCTGGGAGAAAAAGCCATAGATCTAAAAACAAAAAAAATCGTTGTAAAGATTGATAAAAAATATTTCAGGCCAACGGATGTGAATGTTCTTTATGGTGACTCAGCTAAGGCAAAAAAAATATTAAAGTGGCATCCAAGAACTAATTTGGATGAGTTAATTAAAATTATGGTTGAATATGAAATTAAGAAATATCAATAGTTTTATTTTTGAGAGAATATGTTATTTCTTTTAAATAACTAATCAATTCTTCCCGATGTTTAATATCTGAAATTTCTTCATATTTTATTACATTCCCTGAGTAAATAACTATATCCTTCCCTATTTTTTTTCTTGTTTCATGAATATACGATGAATATTTTAGTGTCTGATTTTTTAGCTTTGATGCAAAAATATGAAATAAAAGACCATTTTTACCATCAAAATATATGGGCAGTACATCTGTTTTTGTTTGATGTATTAACTTTGCAGGAAATAATTTCCAAGCATCGTCAGTTGCTTCAGATCTTAGATTTTTTGCAGTGGATACACTACCTGAGGGAAATATAATTAGTAGACCACTGCTTGATAGGTGCTGTTTAGCTTTTTTCGCTGTTTCAATATTTAGTTTAACAGTTTCTTTTTTATCATTACTAAAATCAACAGGTAGAATAAAGGGATCTAATTCTGGTAAAAACTTTAATGTTTCATGAGTCATAATTTTAAAGTCTTTTCTTTTTCTAGATACCAGTGAGCACAAAATAAGGCCATCAATAATACCAAATGGATGGTTAGCTATTATCATAAGTGATCCAGTCTTCGGAATATTAAGAGGTTTTTCAGATTTATTAACAACTTTTATATTCATCAATTTTATAATATCACTCCAAAAATCATTAGGTTTAATTGGATTTTGAGCATAATTCTGATAAATCTTTTCTAATTTTCTTTTACCAGTCAAATTTTCTATTAATTTAATTACTAATCGCTGTGCAAAATTGTGCTCTACTTTTGACGCATATGAAAAATCTAATTTGTTCATTTTTATATCAATACTCAACAGGTATCGGATCTAAGCTTCTCCAAAAATACCATGTCGCGACAGACCTATATGGTTTCCATTTTGTTGACATTTTTATAGCATGACTCTTTGTAATTGGATATTTAAGGTTATAGCAATTACAAATACCTTTTATTAGACCTAAATCGTCAACAGGAAATACATCTGGCCTGCATAAATTGAAAATCAAAAACATTTCAGCTGTCCACCTACCAATGCCTTTGATTGTAACCAACTCACTTATAATTTCTTCATTAGACAATTCTTTCCATTTACTAGGGTTAATTTCATTTTTTACAAATCCATTAGATAATGACTTGAGGTATGATATCTTTTGTCGTGAAAGACCACATGATTTTAATGTCATGAAATGCATATTTAATGTATTTTTAGGATTAACTTTTTTAATCTTTTTTTCATACCTATCCCATACAGCCTGAGCAGCCTTTACCGAAATTTGCTGCCCAACAATTGATCGTGCTAATGTGTAAAAAGGGTCAGATTTAGTAAAAAGAAAATCTTTAGGATAGGCTAAGATAATTTTACCAAGTCTTTTATCTTTATTAATAAGTGCTTTTTTTGCTTTTTCCCAAAAAAATGGTTTTTTCATAATTATGCAACGAATTTAATATTGACATATATAATGTAAATTGTTTTATTTGCCATTCTAAATAATAAATGGAGATAAAATTATGGCTGA
>MDTE01145150.1_pt1 | contig 40581 bp, 20 predicted proteins | sample 811231 | NCBI WGS metagenome assembly MDTE01 (sample SAMN05326651, study PRJNA326480) | marine metagenome | isolation source: seawater | place: Indian Ocean: Red Sea | collected 2010
GCCGCCCATGCCCGGCATTCCGCCGCCCATGCAACCCATGCCTCCCATGTCGTGGTGGTGGTCGTCGTGGTGATGATCGTCATCCTCCTCGACCGGTTCTTCGACAACGATCGAATCGGTCGTCAGCAGCAATCCGGCAACGCTGGCAGCGTTCTGGAGAGCCGAGCGGACGACCTTTGTCGGATCGATGACCCCGAACTCGATCATGTCACCGTACTTGTCGTTCAGGGCGTCGTAACCGTAGTTGACCTGCTTGCTCTTGATGATGCGGCTGGCGACGACGGCTCCGTCCTGTCCAGCGTTCTCGGAAATGGTGCGAACGGGCATCGAGAGCACATCGAGGATCAACTGGGCGCCGTACTGTTCGTCGCCGTCGAGCTCGAGGTTCTCGACCACCTTGTGACACCTCAGCAACGCGACTCCGCCGCCGGGCACGATGCCCTCGTCGATGGCCGCACGGGTGGCGGCCAGGGCGTCATCGATCAGGTCCTTGCGTTCCTTCATGGCCGTCTCTGTGGCAGCCCCGACGTTGATCTGGGCCACGCCGCCGGCGAGCTTGGCCAGTCGCTCCTGCAGCTTCTCGACGTCATACTCGCTCTCGGTGACCTCGATCTCCTGCCGGATCTGCTCGGCCCGACCGTCGATCGCCGTCTTGTTGCCGGCGCCCTTGACCACCGTGGTGTTCTCGGCGTCGATGATGATCTTGCCGACGGTGCCCAACTGGTCAACGGTGACGTTTTCGAGCTTGATGCCGAGGTCCTTGAAGATGGCCTGCCCGCCGGTCAACACGGCGATGTCTTCCATCTGGGCCTTGCGGCGGTCGCCGTAGCCGGGGGCCTTGACGGCGGCGATCTTGAGGATGCCGCGGAGCTTGTTGACGACCAGTGTCGCCAGCGCCTCGCCCTCGACGTCCTCGGCAATGATCAGCAGGGGTTGTCCCGATTCAGAGATCGCTTCCAGCAACGGCACCAGGTCCTTGGCATTGCTGATCTTCTCTTCCCAGATCAGGACCCGGCAGTCCTCCAGTTCGCAGATCTGCGCGTCCTCGTCGGTGACGAAGTGGGGCGAGAGATACCCGCGTTCGAACTGCATGCCCTCGACCAGGTCGACCTCGGTGTTGACCTGCCGGCCTTCCTCGACGGTGATCACGCCATCGTTGCCGACTTTCAGCAGGGCATCGGCCAGGATCGCACCGATCTCGGGATCGTTGTTTCCAGCGATCGTAGCCACGGTGGCGATCGCCTTCTTGTCATTGGATTTCACCGGGGTGGCCATCTTGCCGAGTTGCTCGAGGCAAACGGCGACCGCCTTGTGGACACCGCGAGACATCGCCATGGCGTCGGCACCGGCGGCAATGTACTTCAGCCCCGACTGGTAAATGGCTTCGGCGAGCACGGTCGCTGTGGTCGTCCCGTCACCAGCGACGTCGCTGGTCTTCGAAGCAACCTCCTTGACCAGTTGAACCCCCATGTTTTCAAAGGGGTCCTCCATCTCGATGTCCTCGGCGACGGTCACGCCGTCCTTGGTCACCTTGGGAGCGCCCCAGCCCTTGTCGAGCACGGCGTTGCGGCCGCGAGGCCCCAACGTGCTCTTGACGGCACGGGACAACTTCGACACTCCAGCCAGCAGGCTCTTGCGAGCGTCTTCATCAAATGTCAACAACTTCGGCACGGCTTGTTCCTCACGCTTCCGCTGTCAGGCTCTTCAGAATGCAAATCACACGTGGAGGTTTTGCAATCGTCGTGCCAAAAGGGCTCGCGACGACGCAAGACCCTCTATTGAGAGAGGTTAGGCCCAAACTGTCAAGTCACCGCGGAGAGCCGGAAAACTGCCATGTTGGCAGTCTTGCGAACTCGTCTGCCACAGCGACCGATCCGGAGGTCAATCGGCACCAATCTCCAGCGGCCCGACACACCCCCCTCCCCGAAGACCGGTGCCAGCAACCGACTCGAGGCAGACCGGAAACCGCGCCGAATGTTGACCGGTCCAACGGCGTTGCTAGAATCGTGGCCTGCCCTCGGGATGTAGCTCAGCCTGGCAGAGCGCTGCGTTCGGGACGCAGAGGTCGCAGGTTCAAATCCTGTCATCCCGACTCGAGACAAAAATCAGCTCGTCGCACTCATCGTGCGACGAGCTGATTTTCTTTGCCTTCGGGCAAGAAGTCCCAATCGGAACCCAGGGGCGAGTTCCACTCAATTTCGGCGCGACCCGCAGCTGGCGTGGTAGCAATCGGTCGACGTCCGCACGGGGTAGCAGTATTCACTGCCCCCTCCATCCAGTCCGTCCACCACTTGGGTTCCCGTCAGCGGGACCGTCCGTCCCGCGGAGGCCTCGAACCTGGTCGACCGACCGCGACTGACACCCGGTTGTTCTGCGAGTTGATTTCCCGCTTCGAGCGACCAGCGTCACAACGAACCCGGGCCTCCAACTCAATGCGTCCCGCAAACGGTGACCGCCACTCAAACGTCACGGTTTTCTTACGGCTGACGAGGGCAGCCGGATCTTCGAGAGTGCCAAGCTGCTGCTGGAAGACCGAACGTGACTTTCCCGAATCGGCAGATTTCGCGAACACCTCCAGCCTCACGTCCGTCGCCGGTGCCGAACCGATGTTGTGGACCGTGATCGAGGCCCGTCCCGGTTGCTTGCCGTCGGGAGCCCGCTGCACACGAAGATCACGTGGCCCAAGGGCCAGGTCGGGCCGCATGACGGGCAGCGCGGCGAAGGCCTCGAGTTGCCGAATACGAATCTGGCAGAGTGTGGTCCGGGGCAGGTGGAACGACACACCGGCCAGGCGTTCAACATGGTCGAACTCGATACTCTCGGCGACAACCGGATCGACGATCCCGTCGTGATCGTTGTCGTCTCTGCGTTCCAGGCGATACCGGCCTGGCTGCAACTGCCAGAACCGGACCAGAGGTTTCTCGTTTTCCGCGAAGGTGTGGACCCAGGCCTCCACCGACCTGTCATCGCGCGCTCCAACCAGGACGGCAAAGTCCGGCGAGACATTTCGCCAGGTCACAGCAAAAGAGGGCGCCTGCGTGATGGCCACCGGCCCGCCGGTCATCGGGCCCACCAGAGAGAAGGGCAGCAGGTTGATCCGGTCGGTCCCACGCACCTCGGTCGTCAGCATCGGCAGGTTGAACCTCATCGCCGCCAGTTCACCGGCGTGGGTGTGGTCAGCCTCGGTCGTCTTCCCGGTGAGCTGAAACCGGCCGTAACCGCCGGCGGCCCCGATCAGGTCATCGTAGTCGTCACGGCCGGTGTAGCTGCGGTACCAACGGGCCAGCCAGAGATGCGGCTGCAACTGCATGCCGACCCAGTCGAGCGATCCGGGATCCGGGTTCTCGATTCTTTTGCCCTGGTACTTCCTGAGAATGTCCAGCTGCGAATGGATGCCTCGGAGAAGCGTTTCGTCACCGGTCAACCGGTAAGCCAGCAGGATTTTCCCCCAGACCATGTCCAGGTCCTGGGGCTTCCAGCGGTAGAGATCTCCCAGGCCCGGATTCCACCAGCTGCCTGTCCCGTTGAGCCGCTCGTCACCGAAGTGAATCGCCGCGGGAAAGACCCCGGCCGGTTTTCCGTCAGCCGCACGAACAGCCGCCGCGGTCCAGGTCCGAGACCAGTCGGACAACAGTTTCACCGCGCGGGGGTTCCGCGAATACCAGGCCAGCATGGCCACCGGCCGCATGGCGCGGCCGCTGTAAAGCACGTCGTACGCCTGGTTGTCCGACTTGCTCACCTCGGTGCCGCTGAGAACCATCGACCGGAACTGGCGACGGCCGGACCTGTTGGTCCCGAAGTGCAACTCGTCAATCGTCTTGCAGGTTTGCTGGCAGCGTTCGACCGGTTCGGGATTCCCGTAATCCAGTGCGACCAGCACCGAGGTGTCAGCCGACATCTCGCTGGAATGCTCGACGTCCTTCAACTCACGATCGAAGCCGTTGACCATGACCTCCCGGCCCCAGACCCCGTCGGCCAGCCGGTGGATGCCGGCGACGACGGCCGGGTCACCGCTGACCAGGGCCGACTGGCTGAATCGCCGCAGCGATTCCACGTCGTCTTCCCAGCCTCCTCCCAGTTGTCCGTCGGGTTCCTGCCGGACCCCGAACCACCAGCGGACCACGTGATCAATGCGTGCCCGCAGCTCCCGTTGTTCCACGGCCCACGCCGGGGTTCCGTCCGTCACCTCGACCTGCCGCAGGTCGGGGGCCCAGGCCACGCGACGGCCGGTGTAGATCTTGACGATCGCGCTCTCGGGAAACCGGTCCCGTTGACCGGCGATGATCTCGTCAAACCCCTGCTTGGACATCGGCCGCTGAGCCGCACCCATCTGTCTCCACCACCAGTAATAGGCCCGCATCGGTTCGAGCATGGCCCGCGGATACAGCAGGCTCTCGGGGGGCACGGTCATCGACGCCCACGAATGTTGCCGGGCATCAGACAACAGCTTGGCGAGGAGTTTCACGGCCCGCTTGTCCTCGGCATCTCCCCGCTTGCGGACATCGGCGAACACATTTTCCAGGTCCCCGACCAGGACCTGAAACGACTTGGCAAAACGGGGCTGGCCTTCAAAGAAGGCCGCCAGTTGCCAGTAAGTCAGCAGGTAGGTCCGTGGAGCGACTCGCTGAAGTTGCCCGACCCTGGACCGGCCCTGGTCGAGGTTCCCGTCCCTGATCATGTCACGGGCCGGCAGCAACTGCGGCGCCGGAACCCAGCTGTGACCGGCGAGATTGGGAGCCCAGGGAAGGACAACCGAATCGAGAGCCTGGAAAACGTCCAGGTCATTCTTCAGCCGGCGGGCCAGCAGATCGTCGCCATCAGCCCCAATCGCCTGGTCCAGGAGTTCCCGTGCCAACCGCATCGCCGGCTGCGGATTGTCATTGGATAGGTGCCCGGCCACGGCCAGGGCCAGCTCGGACCTCAGGCGGGTTTCCACGCCCGACAGTTCCTGGATCGCCACCAGCGCCTCCTGGAAGCGATGCCCGTTGACGTGCTGGATGACCACGAGCACCGCATCGGCGGTCTTCGGCCGTGCGGCCAAGCGGCCCGCCTTCCACGCCAGGATGCGTTGAGGCCTCTCGACGGCGGTGGCCGTAGTGACCAACGACAGCAGCAAAACAGCCCAGGCCCCCAGCACACGAAACATCATCCGGCTCTCCACGTGACAGCTTCTCTCTTGAACCATCGTTTGACCCATCACCCCATTTCGTGCTCCCGGCTTTTCCGCAGGACAGTAAACCACAAAGAAAATGATCGTGTCACCAACACCGCGATGGCCGGAGAGCTACCTCTCGGCAAAACGGTCCAGGAGACTTATCCTGCGACCACTGCCGCCTGACCTTCCGACACCAGGTGCGAGACTTCCGCCTGACCGACGTCTGCGGCGAAGTCACCCGCGACATCCTGTGAACTTGGCTCCGACACCAGCGGACGGGGTTCTTGGCGACAGGAGATCGGCATACACTGGGGGTTCCCGCTTCGACAAAATTCGTCGCAGTCACCCAACTGACCGGTGAATTCCCCGCCGTGTCTGCGGTCAGGAGAGTGTGATGTCAACCAGCACGATCCGATCCGGAAACGTCCACTTCGAATTCGAGGGACAGACGGTGCTTGCTCGACCCGGGCAGAGCATCGCCGCAGCGCTGTGGGCAGCCCAGCACACCACATTTCGGACGACCGGCGGTGATGCCGCACCCCGCGGCTACTTCTGCGGAATGGGCATCTGCTTCGACTGCCTGGTCACCATCGACGGCCGCCCCAACTGCCGGGCCTGCCTGGTGCCGGCTGCCGACGGCATGGTCGTGATGCGTCAGCACGGAAACGAAGGCGATCCGGCATCGGCAGGGGGGGTCTCGTGAGCACCAACCCGTCAACTTCCACCGAACCTGTCGGATCGGAGGCCCCTCGCCTGGTCATTGTCGGAGCCGGTCCCGCCGGTATGGCAACAGCGATCACGCTGGCCGAACGGGGTCTGGCCGTCACCGTGGTCGACCAGAATCCACACCCGGGCGGACAGATCTACCGCTACCCGGCGGTCACTCCGAAGTCTCCCCCGACCCCCGATCGTGGAGCGGCACTGAGACAGCACCTGGCCGAGCACTCCGACCGGATCACCGTACTCGCCGGACACAATGTGGTGGATATCCACCCGGGCCCCCGACTGGGACTGTGCGGTCCCGACGGGTTCCGGATCGTTGAGGCCGATCACCTGGTGATGGCACCGGGCGCGTACGAATACGTGCCGCCTTTCCCCGGATGGACCCTGCCGGGAGTGATGACTCCCGGGGCTGCCCAGCAGCTGGTCAAATCCCAGGGCGTGGCTCCCGGACGGCGGGTGCTGCTGGCCGGCACCGGCCCGTTCCTGCTGGTGGTGGCACTGGCGCTCCACGAGGTGGGTGTGCAGGTGGTGGGCATCGTCGACACGCTGAGACGACGCGACGCCTTCTGGCAGTTGCCCTCGCTGCTGTCCGACGGAAAGTTGCTGAAACAGGGATTCGACTACGTCTCCGGTGTCCGCAAGGCGGGCATCCCGTTGTTGACCGGGCACATCGTCACCCGCGCCGAGGGCCACGAGCGTCTCAAGCAGGTGGTCGTGGCACCGTGCGACGGGGACTGGATTCCCAACCACAGCCGCTCGCGTCCCATCGTCGTCGACACGCTGTGTGTCGGCTACGGCTTCGTGCCGCGAATTGACCTGGCCCAGCTGGCCGGCTGTGAACTGGCTCCCACCAACCTGCCCGGTGGCTGGATCCCCGTGACCGACCCGTGGGGCCAGACCAGTGTGCCGGGAGTGTGGGCCGCGGGTGACGGAGCCGGCGTGGCCGGAGCCATCGTCGCCGAGTTGGCCGGCCAACTGGTCGGGCTGGGAGTTGCCTCAAGCTGTGGAGTTGTCTCGTCCTCGGAGGCCGAACGATCGGCCGAACCGGTCCGCGAACGATTGCGCCAGCTGGGACGATTCCGTCGGGGCCTGGACGAAATGGGAAGCCTCCGACCGGGACTTTCCCAGTTGGCCGACGAGTCAACCGTGGTGTGCCGCTGCGAGGAGATCCGCCGGGCCGAGGTCGACGCTGCGGTCTCGGCCGGCAGCACGACATTGCGGAGCCTGAAAGTGGCCACGCGGCTGGGAATGGGCCCCTGCCAGGGACGGATGTGCCAGCCGGCCTGCAGCCGCCGGTTGTTCGACCTGGGCTGCAACACGCCCGAAGAAATCGGGCCACCCGCATTCCGGCCGCCGCTGGTCCCGCTGACGCTGGGACAACTGGCCGGCGCGGACGAAGAGCCGGACGATGTTGAACCGGCCGGGGCCAAGCCGGTGGCGGAGCCTGCACCATGACCTCCCGGGGCGTCGACGTAGTGATCGCCGGCGGTGGAGTGGTGGGACACGCCACCGCGTGGGAGTTGGCACGACGGGACATCGAGGTGCTGATCGTCGACCGTCACCTTCCCGGACGAGCCACGTCCGCTTCGGCCGGTGGACTCTGGCCGGTCGGTGAGGCGGTCGGGCTGGGCTGCGGCGTGATCTACCAGGCCACCCGCACCGGCAGTGACAGCGGAGACGCCGTCCCCGCAAGCCTGCCGGCGGTGTTCCGTGATTTCCTGGTCGAAAGCAACCGTCGATTCCCCGAACTCGCCGGGGAACTCGAAGACCTTACCGGCGTGGATATCGAACTCGATTCGGGTCCGGGCCTGCTGTTCCTGATGCAGACAGCCCGGCAACAGGCGGTCGTCGACAACATCGCCCGCGGTCTGCCAGAGGGATTCGTGCTGGAGATCCTCTCTCCCGAGGAGGTCGGTGAACTCGAACCGGCCGTCTGCAGGGAAATCGTCGGGGGGGCCTTGCTGCCCGGTGAGGACCAGGTCAATCCGATGATGCTGGCCGAGGCCTACAAGCGGGCCGCCCTGGTCAACGGTGCCCGTTTTCAGAACGACCGTCTGGTCGACGAGATCCTTCGAGAGAACGACCGGGTGGTCGGGGTGAGGATGGGAGAAGAGACCGTCGCCTGTGGCCACGTCGTCAATGCCGCCGGGGCCTGGGCCGGACAACTGGCCGCCACGGCCGGAATCACCCTGCCGGTCGAACCGGTCCGTGGACAGGTCGTCCTGACCCAGGCTCTCCCGCCGTTGATCGCCAGTTGCCTCTCGACCTCCTCCTGCTACCTCGCCCAGAAACGCCACGGCGAGATCCTGGTCGGCAGCACGACCGAACACGTCGGGTTCGATACCGGCGTGACCGAGGAGGGCATCCGCGGACTCTGCCGCGGCGCCGTGGGGGCCGTCCCCGCGCTGGCCGACGTGGGGGTGAAACGCGTCTGGGCCGGGCTGCGGCCGGGCACACCCGACGAAATGCCGATACTGGGCCCGGTGGCCGGAGTCGACGGGTACGTCAACGTCGCCGGAGGATTCCGCACCGGCATCGTTGCCGCACCATTGATGGCACGGGTCACCGCCCAGGCGATCGTCGGCGAAACGCCGGATGTCGCCATCGCCCCCTATCGGGCCGAGCGATTCGAAGAGTGACGCGTCCCGCCCGAGAAGTCACTTCGCCCGGATCGAAATCGCGTTCAGCGTGGCACACGCCTTCTTGCCCTGCTCGACACCGCTGACGCTGGAAAGGGTCACCCGAACATCAAACTCCTGCAGCCCGTCGGGGACACGCGCCGACACACCAACCAGGTCCTTGGCGGGAACCTCGAGAACCAGTGGCCCGCTGTGCCGCCCTTTCGCAGCGGCCTTCCAGATCGCCTTCCCGCCTCGCGGAGCGATCTCGACCACCAGGCCTCCGCCCAGGTCGGGACCGTTGGCATATCCATTGACCTGGACGGTCAACTGCTTCAACCCTCGTCCCGCCGAAAACCGCTGGAGCAATTGGCCCGAGATAGCAAAACCGCCCTTGAGACCGATCCAGAACTCACTGTCCCGCCGTCCACAATGAGACTCGTGGGAGGTGGAGAAGGAACCGAGATGCCGCCACCGTGACGTGCTGAGGTCATCGTCGTAGCGCAGGTTGCCGTAATCGTCCCCGGTGAGTTTCGCGACCGCGCCCTCCTCGGGGACCGCGTGATCGGCCTCGATGACCAGTTGATCGAGTCGGTGCGACAAGTCCGTGGAATCACCAGCCCCCTGTTTGAGGCCGAGCCGTACCCGCAGTCGTCTCATGCCCACCACCTCCGGACCCGCCTCGAGAACCAGCAAGCCGCCCTGTCCGCCACGCACCTCGGCGATCGGCTTCACGATCTCCGAATCCCATTGCGTGGCGTGCAGGCTGATCGAGTTGATCGCCTTGAGCTGGTCCGGTGCCGTGGCCTTGAGCGTCACGCGGATTTTCCGCAGCGGAAAATAGGACTCCAGGTCATAGGTCAGCGACGCGTCCACGGCTCGCCGAATCCGTTTGCCCCCCGGCCCCGGACGAGGGCGAATCACCAGGAAACCGGGATCAGCCGGACGACTGGTCAGCATCATGTCCAGGAAACCGGTGATCGACGCATCCTGCAGGATGCCCGGACCCCCAAAGTCGTCGACGTAGCGACTGGGCTTGCCGGGATCCCCTCCGATGGGAATCTGCCGGACGGCCTGTGAGAAATTGGCCGAAGCCAATGGAAGCGAACCGGGGGGCAGGGCGTGCATCTGCCGCCGCTTGGCTTTCAGAGCACGCCGCAGGTGGATCATGTCCGGCGTGTCACTGCCCAGCCAGGGATTCATCGCGCCGGGACCGGCAACACAGAATGGAGCGGTCGAGACGTTGAATTCCATGCAGGTCGTGAACTGATGCCACTCGCGGTTGATCAGCGCCGTGGTCGAGGGATACTGAGTCCACTGGGGCCAGTGAGGATCGCTGGCCCAGGGGATACAGATCACCGGCTTGCCCATCAGGACAAACGCCATCACGTGGCGCCGAAATCGCTCGGGACTCCAGCCGTAGGAATCCCACACCCAGCCATCGGCCGTCAGCCGGGTACTCGGACCAACCGGTTCGGTGAACCACTGGAAAACCGGTATGCGGTAGTTGTCGCGGATGTGCCGGGCCAGCCGGTCCAGCAGGTCGAACCGGCTGGTGCTGGTGATGTTCTCTTCATCCAGGCAGATCGCCGGGATCGTTTCGGGGTAGGTCGGAATACCGGGTTCGGGTTTCAGCCACGCGTCAATCCGCCGACGGCAGACCTCGAATGGCTGGCCGTCACGAATCCCGCAGAAGATCGTGAAAACGGTGTGGGGCGACTCACCGCCGCGGCGAGGATTGTCGGCCGCCGCCTTCCGTTCGGCCCAGAATTTCTTCTTGTCGGGAAAGGTGTCGTTCAGACTCGTTTTCGACAGCGAGTAATCGAAATACGCACGGGGGCCTCCGGCGTAGACACCCATCCGGTGGTAACCGGGGTTGGGATAATCACGGAGCCCGTCGGCTGCCGGGACTCCGGTCCCCAGGCACAGCAACAGGGCGGAACTGATCACGATGACACGTTTCATGGCAAGACTTCCGTAGGAGACCGGGACGAGCGGCATTCTTGTGCTGTTGCCATCACCGCCGCAAGGCGACGACACCGGGGATGGAGTTTCACCAGGGAGTGGTCACGGCCTACAATGCCGACCGATAATAGTTCCACCGGGCGTCACAAAACGAAAGACCCCAGAGGTGCCCCATGCTCAAGATCCAGGGACAAGTCGACCGCTACTGCGACGGAGTGCCCCGTCGACACTTCCTGCAGATCGGGGGCCTGGCTTTGGGCGGCCTCTCGATGCCGTCGATTCTCAGGGCCGAAGCACAGGCCAAAGCCGAAGGCCGCGAGGTCAAGACCGGAGGATTGGGTCACAAGGCTGTGATCATGATCTACCTCTCTGGCGGTCCGTCGCACCAGGACATGTACGACCTGAAGATGGAAGCTCCCAAGGAGATCCGCGGGTCGTTCAAACCGATCGAGACAACCGTTCCGGGAATCGAGATCTGTGAACACATGCCGCTGCTGGCTCGGTCGATGGAGAAGTTCGCGATCATCCGCTCGCTGTACGGGTCCCCCAACCAGCACAACTCCGACATCTCTCTTTCGGGTTACCCCAGCGGACCCAAGGGCCGCCAGAACGGACACCCCTCGTTGGGATCCGCGGTCGCCCGATTGAAGGGGCCGGTCGAGCCGTCGGTGCCGCCGTTCGTCGGGTTGACCACGCCCACTCGTCACAAGCCCTACTCGAACCCCGGTCTCCCCGGATTTCTCGGCCAGGGCTACGCCGCCTTCCAGCCCTCCGGCGAAGCCATGGCCAACATGAAGCTCAACGGCGTCTCGTTGGACCGGCTGGGCGACCGCCGGGCCCTGCTGGCCGGCGTCGATCGCTTCCGGCGACAGATCGACCGCAGTTCCGTCTACGAATCCGCCGACACCTTCACCCGCCAGGCCTTCGACGTGCTGGGCTCCAGCCGGTTGATCGAAGCCATGAACCTCGACAAGGAAGACAAGAGCCTGCGGGACCGGTATGGACGGGGCAGCTCGGCACCGGCCTTCGGTGAAGACGCCGGGCCCCACTGGATGGACCAGTTCCTGATGGCCCGTCGGCTGGTCGAAGCCGGTGTGCGCTGCGTCACGCTGTCGTTCGGCAGCTGGGACCGCCATGGGGCCAACTTCACGAGACTGCCCATCCAGTTGCCCAAGCTCGACCAGGGCGTCACCGCACTGGTCGACGACCTGCACAACCGTGGCCTCGACCAGGACGTCACCGTGATCGCCTGGGGCGAGTTCGGTCGCACACCGCGCATCAACAAGGGAGCCGGTCGAGACCACTGGCCACAGGCCTCGTGCGCGTTGCTGGCCGGCGGCGGCATGAAGGTGGGACAGGTGATCGGCTCGACCAACCGCCTGGGCGAAGTTCCCCAGGACCGGCCGGTGCATTACCAGGACGTGTTTGCCACGCTCTACAGAAACCTCGGCATCGACCCGATGACGGCCACGATCGACGACCAGGCCGGGCGACCGCAGTACCTGCTGGACCGCCGCGAGCCGGTCGACGAACTGGCCTGACCAGCAACGTGCCGGGAGCAGCTCGGCCACTTCCAACGGCGGGGCGGCCAAAACTACCGCCTCCCCGTGGGGTGACCTACAATCGTGTGATGCGTCCCACGTTGTCTCTCGCACTGATTGTCCTGGCCGTCCTGCCGGTCGGCCCGACCGCTTCGGCCCAGGCCCCTGATCGCCGCAAGCTGGACTTCTTCGAAAAGAGGATTCGGCCGGTGCTCGTCAAGTCGTGCTACAAGTGCCACTCGGCCGACGCCAAGGATCTCGGCGGCAAACTCCAGCTCGACCACCGTGACGGGCTGATCCGCGGAGGCGAAACCGGGCCGGCGGTGGTTCCGAACAAACCCGGGGCCAGCCTGCTGATCCGGGCGCTCGAGCACCGCGACGGGCTCGAGATGCCACCCGACAAGAAACTGCCTTCCGCGGTGGTCCAGGACTTCCGGAATTGGATCGCCCAGGGAGCCGTCGACCCCCGGGTTTCATCGACCAAACCGAATTCCGCAGCAACACGACCCCGGCCGTCCCGGGACCTGTGGTCGCTGAAGGCGGTCTCACGTCCGGACGTGCCACCGGTCAAAAATTCCGGATGGCCACAGACCGACATCGACCGGTTCTTGCTGGCAAGGATGGAAGCCGCCGACCTGGCACCCGTCGCCGATGCCTCGCCGGAAACGCTGTTGCGGCGAGTGTACTTCGACCTGGTCGGCTTGCCGCCAACACCCGAACAGTTGGACGCGTTCGCAGCCGACAACTCTCCGGCCGCCTACGGCAAGATCGTCGACGAACTGCTCGCATCGCCCCGTTTCGGAGAACGCTGGGCCCGGCACTGGCTGGACGTGGCCCGCTTCGCCGAATCGGCCGGCAGCAGCCGGGACGTGCTGATGCTCTGGGCCTGGCGGTACCGCAACTACGTGATCGACGCGGTCAACGCCGACATCCCCTACGACCGGTTCCTGGTCGAACAGCTTGCCGGTGACCTGCTGGAGGCCGAGAGCCCGGCCGAAGCCCGGCGGCTGCAGGTGGCGACGGGACTGCTGGCGATCGGACAGAAATCGCTCAACGGCGGCAACATCCCGCTGGACATCATCGACGACCAGCTGGATGTGATCGGCAAGACTGTCCTGGGGCTGACAATTGCCTGTGCCCGGTGCCACGACCACAAGTTTGACCCGATCCCCACGGCCGACTACTACGCCCTGGCCGGCATCTTCCGCAGCACCGAGACACTCTACGGTGGCAGCATCAATCGCCCCAAGAACATCGACGCCAAGCTGAAGGTCTACCTCGTCCTGGGTGACACCTCGCAGTTGGGTGAGGTCAAGAAGCATCAGAAGACCCTGGCCAACCTGCAGAAGCGGAGACAGAACCTGGCCAAGCGGAGAAACAACCTGAAAAAGCGGCTGCCCAAGGACGGGGGCAAGAACGACGCCGGTTCGCCCAAGCCGACCGGCAAAAAAAAGGCCGGCAAGAAGAAGGCCAACAACAAGAAAAAGCCGCAGGGAAAGCCCCCCCAGAAGCTGGCGGCTCAATTCAAGATGGTGGTTCAGCAACTGACTGATCTCGACAAGCGGATCAAGTCGCTCAAGGACAAGCTGCCGGACCTGGAATTCGCCGTCGGAGTCCGCGATCGCGGAAAGGTGGCCGACGGTCCGATCCAGGTCCGCGGCGAAAAGGGCAAGACAGGCCGGGTGGTTCCTCGCGGCTTCCTGTCGGCTGTCCCGGTCGCCGACCCGCCACAGGTCACCGACAAACAGAGCGGTCGTCGCGAACTGGCCGAGTGGCTGACCCGTCCGGACAATCCACTGACACCCCGCGTGGCGGTCAACCGGATCTGGCAGCACCTTTTCGGCCGGGGCCTGGTCACCACCGTCGACAACTTCGGACACAACGGCCGGCCTCCCAGCCACCCCCAACTGCTCGACTGGCTGGCCCACCGGTTTGTCTCCGGACACAAGTGGTCTCGCAAGGCGATGATCCGGGACCTGGTACTGACCCGCGCCTACCGTCTTTCCTCGACGCACGATCCCGCGGCGTTCCAGGCCGATCCGGCCACCAGCCTGGTCTGGCGTCACACCCGTCGACGTCTCGAGGCCGAAGCCATCCGGGACGCGATGCTGGCCGTCTCGGGACGGCTCGACACGTCACGTCCCGAAGCCTCCCCGGTGACAAGGATCGGAGAAGGCGAAGTGGGACGAAACATCAACATCAAGCCGCTGACCGCCCCGTTTCCCCACCGCAGCGTCTACCTGCCAATCGTGCGGGGGATCGTGCCCGAGTTCCTCAAGCTGTTCGATTTTCCCGACCCCTCCAATCCCCAGGCCGTCCGCGACGAGACCAATCTCCCTGCCCAGTCCCTGTTCCTGCTCAACAGCCCCTTCGTGATCCAGCAGGCCGATGCCCTGGCCTCGAGAATGCTGGCGAAAGAGGGTGACGACAACGACCGGATCTCCCGAGCCTATCGTGTCACGCTCGGACGCAGACCAGGCAACGACGAACGCGACCGGGCTCTGTCTTACATCACCAGCACGGCACGGACACTGGGCCAGCCGGAGAACAGGACCAACAAGAAAACGACGCCCCGACAACAAGCCTGGAGCCTGTTCTGCCAGGTGTTGCTGGCGGGAGCCGAATTCCGATACCTTGACTGACCGAGACGTGTTGCCGGCTGCGTGCCGGGAGCATTTTTTCTCAGGATGAACCGATGACCGATTCCGCCATCCGATTGCCACAGCCCACCCACTCGACACTCTCGCGCCGTGCCCTGCTGGGCCAGGCCACCTGTGGTATCGGTACGCTGGCCCTGGCCGGCCTGTGCCAACAGGCTCGAGCCGATCACACGACCCCGCTTTCTCCCAAACAGCCGCACCACACCCCCCGAGCCAAGCGGATGATCTTCCTGCACATGCGGGGAGGACCGGCTCACATGGAGACGTTCGAGCACAAGCCCGAACTCGCCAAAAGACACGGAACCAATGGCCGCAACGGCAAGCGCAAGCTGATCGCCTCCAAGTGGCGCTGGCAGCAACGGGGCGAGAGCGGACTCTGGGTTTCCGACCTGGTCAAGCACCAGGCCCGTCACGCCGACAAGCTCTGCGTGCTCTCGGGCATGCACACCGACATCGCCAACCACACCCCGGCGATGCTGTTCCTGCACACCGGCAGTTTCACCTTCGCCCGGCCGTCACTGGGCAGCTGGCTGCTGTACGGCCTGGGCACCGACAACCAGAACCTGCCCGGTTTTGTCAGCATCTGCCCCCCGCTGATCAACGGCGGCACCAGCAACTACGGGACCGCGTTCCTGCCCTCGGTCTACCAGGGCACGGCGATCGGAGACATCAAGACTCCCGTCCGAAACGCGCGGATCGGCAACATCTCCAACCCCCGCCTGGGCACCTCCGCCCAGCGCAAGCAACTCGACCTGCTGCAGTCCATCAATCGCGACCTCGCCACCCGCGCCCCCTACGACACGCGGATCGACGGGGTGATCCAGTCCTACGAACTGGCCTTCCGGATGCAGGCCGAACTGCCCCAGGTGATGGACCTCTCCTCGGAAACCCGCTCGACCCAGCAGATGTACGGCATCGGCGAGGGCCGCCGGAGCGACAATTTCGGCCGGCAGTGCCTGATGGCACGTCGCCTGATCGAAGCGGGCGTGCGACACGTCGAGGTCTGCGACGAGTTCTGGGACCAGCACGGGGGCCTGAAGAAGGGCCACCAGGCACGGGCTGACGCCACCGACCAGCCGGCGGCGGCGCTGCTGGCCGACCTGGAACAACGCGGCCTGCTCGAAGACACGCTGGTGCTGTGGGGCGGCGAATTCGGCCGGACCGCCGACACCGGCCGCAAGGACCTCGACGGCCGGGACCACAACCCCAAGGGCTACACGATGTGGCTGGCCGGTGGCGGAGTCAAAGGCGGGTTCCAGCACGGGGCCACCGACGAATTCGGCTACGCTTCGGTCTCGGGTCGCGTCCACCTGCACGACCTGCATGCCACGATCCTGCACCTGATGGGACTCGATCACACCGAGTTGACCTACCGATACGGCGGCCGCGACTTCCGCCTGACCGACGTGCACGGACAAGTCGTCGAACAAATCCTGGCCTGAGCATCAAAACACCATGACCACACCCGACGAAACCCCCTCGCTGTACGAACGACTTGGCGGCGTCTTCGCCATCGCTGCGGTTGTCGATGATTTCATCGACCGCGTGATGTCCGATCCCAGGCTCAACGCCAATCCCAAGGTCGACGAAGCGCACCACAAGGTCCATCCGGCCGGTTTCAAGTACCTGGTCACCGAGCAGGTTTGCTGGGCGACCGGGGGGCCGCAGACCTACACCGGCCGATCCATGGCCGAATCGCACGAGCACCTGGACATCAACGAAGTGGAGTGGCAGGCGTTTCTGGAAGACTTCCAGGCCACCCTGGACAAGTTCGAGGTCCCCGCCACCGAGCAGGCTGAACTGTTCGCGATCGTCGAGAGCACCAAGTCAGACATCGTCATCGCCTGAGGCACCGATGCTTTCCATCCTGGGCCAACAGCTCGCCACCTCGCCACGGCACCCTCGCCGGGAATTCCTGCGGGTCGGGGCATTGGGATCACTGGGACTGGGGCTGCCGGAAATGCTGGCCCTGCAGAACGGGGCTGTCGCGGCAGGACCAACCACCACCTTCGGCCGCGCCAAGCGGTGCATCCTGATGCATCTCTGGGGTGCCGCGCCGCACCAGGACACGTTTGACCTGAAACCCGAGGCTCCCGCCGAGGTCCGCGGCCCGTTCCTGCCTATTCCGACCAATGTGCCGGGCGTCGAGATCGGCGACCACCTGCCGCTGCTGTCCCGACACGCCGAGAAGTTCACGATCGTGAGGTCGGTGAATCACCGCGAGGGTGACCACCAGGCCGCCTTCCACGACATGATGACCGGCAACCGCTACCAGTGGCTCGACAAGCGGAATGCGGCCAAGCCGACCGACAACCCCAACATCGGTGCCGTGCTGTCTCACCTGAAGCCCCGGAAGAACGGGCTGCCCGAGTACGTCCAGTTGCCCAGCCTGCTGCAGACAAATTCGGGAAAGATCGTCCCCGGCCAGAACGCGGGATTCCTGGGCAAGAGTTTCGACCCGTTCCTGGTCAAGGCGGTCGACAACTACAAGCCGGCCCACGACCCCGGGTTCACCGACTTCAACCCGCCCGCGTTCCGCAACCCCGGGGGATCACTGTCCAACATCCGCATCGACCGCCGTCGCAAGCTGCTGGCGTCGGTCGAGGACGGGTTCGACAAGGCCGAGCGGGGAAAGCGACTGGTCGGCTTTGATGACTACTACCAACAGGCTTTCTCGCTGGTCGCCTCGAGCAAGGCCCGCCAGGCCTTCAACCTCGCCGCCGAGCCGCCCGAGGTTCGCTCGCGTTACGGGTTCACCCCGTTCGGGCAGAGTTGCCTGTTGGCCCGTCGGCTGGTCGAGGTCGGCGTTCCGCTGGTCAACATCTACTGGCGAAACGGACGCCGACGAACGGACATCGGCTGGGACAACCACATCAACAACTTCGCCAATCTCAAGAACTGGCAACTGCCGCCGACCGACATGGCCGTCGCTGCCCTGTTCGATGAACTCGGCCAGCGCGGGCTGCTCGAAGACACCCTGGTCGTGCTGATGGGCGAATTCGGACGGACACCGGGAATCAGTGCCGAGGGCGGCCGCCAGCACTGGCCATTCTGCTATTCGGTCGTGATGGCCGGGGCCGGCATCTCGGGTGGACAGGTCTTCGGTGCCTCAGACAGCAAGGCCGGTTACCCCACCCGCGACGCCGTGTCGCCGTTCGATATCGGGGCGTCGATCTTCCACCTGCTGGGTGTCGACGTCACCCGCGTCTTCCACGACTTCCTCGGCCGGCCCCACCGGGTCTGCAAGGGCACGCCCATCACCGAACTGGTGGGGACCTGAACATGCCCAACACCGCAGCCAACACCGCAGCCGCCGGCCATGTCCTCAAGGGCCACACCAGCTGGATCTACTCGCTGGCCTTTTCCCCCGACGGCCGCACGCTGGCCTCCGGAGGGTGGGACGAGTGGATCCGGATGTGGGATGTCGAGACAGGGCGTGAGCGGGTGGTGCTCGAGGATCACAAATCGGAGGTCTACTGCCTGGCGTTTTCTCCCGACGGCAAGACGCTGGCTTCCGGAAGTGCCAACAACAGCAGCGTGGTGAAACTCTGGGACGTCGCCAGCGGGACCGAGCAGATCGAGTTGACCGGCCACGGCAACGTGGTGCACGCGCTGGGCTGGTCGCCGGACGGCCGCTGGCTGGCCAGCGGCGGATACGACCGGATGGTCCGCGTCTGGGACGTCAACGGACAACCCGGATCAGCCGCCCTGCAAGCCACCCTCGGTGGCTACAACCACAAGCTCTACTCGGTCCAGTTCACCTCCGACGGACAGCAACTGCTGACCGCCCAGGCCGACAAGGTCACCCGCAACTGGAACCTGGCCGCCTGGGACGCAACCGGTCTCAAGCCGCCTGCCACCGGAAAGGACACGGCGGACCCGAAGGCGGCGACGGTGGTTTCGGTCGAGCCCGGCTGGGTGCACGCCACGGCCTTCTCGCCAGACGGCCGCCTGCTGGCCTGCGGGTACGGACGGCATCAGCCCGATCGCAGCGTGGTGGGCCACGTCGAAATCCGCGACGTCGCCAGCGGGCGAGTCGTCTCCGACTTGCTTGGCCACCGGAACTTCGTGCATTCACTCGTCTTCAACTCCGACGGATCGCAACTGGCGACCGGAGGCTGGGATGGGGAGGTGAGAACCTGGAGTGTCACATCCGGCAGCGAACTCTCCCGGACACCGGCCCACGACACGCCCATCCTGGCAGTGGCCTTTTCCCCTGACGGTCGAATGCTGGCCTCGGCCGGTTACGACCAGGTGGTCCGCACCTGGAGACTGTCGTAATGTCGTCCGATCTCGAGGCAACAATCCGTCAACCGGAACCGTTCGTGTTGTCACAGCCCGGATTCTTCCGATAATACTCGTGGTGCTTTGGCCACCCGGCCGAGGCTCGTTTTTGAGCAAACGATCATGCTGAATATCCTCGGCCCCGGATCCCGGTTCTGCGACGGAGTGTCCCGCCGCAGCTTCCTGTCGATCGGCAGCCTGGCAATGGGCGGGATGGGATTGCGCGAGATGCTGGCGGCCGAGTCGGTCCAGGGCGTCTCGCGGCCCCACAAGGCCACGATCATGATCCTGCTGCCGGGCGGACCACCCCACCAGGACATGGTCGACCTGAAGCCGACGGCCCCCAAGGAGATCCGCGGCCCGTTCCAGCCGATCCGTACCAACGTGCCGGGGATCGACCTGAGCGAGATGATGCCCAGGACGGCGGCGATCATGGACAAGATGGCGATCGTGCGATCGCTGCACGGTGGACTCAACGACCACAACGTCCACATCAATCTCACCGGCTGGGAAACCCATCCGCAGATGGGGGACAGTCCACACCGTCCGGGATTCCCCACCGGTGGTTGGCCCTCGCTGGGCGCGGTCGTCTCGAAGGTCCACGGCCCGGTGCATCGCTCGATGCCTCCCTTCATCAGCCTCTCGCCACCCAACGCCGAATCGACCACCCGGGCCAGCCTGAACCAGCCGGGGTTCCTGGGCGTCGGCCACGCCGGATTCGAGACCAACCGCCGCAAGCGTGATGACATCGTCTACAAGTCGGGCGTCTCCAAGGAACAGGTGGCCGCCGACGCCGAAAGCGGCGCCGACATCACGCTCAGGGGCATCTCGCTGGACCGTCTCGGAGACCGCACGCTGCTGCTGAAGTCCTTCGACCGGTTCCGCCGGAACATCGAGGCGGGAGGCGTGATGGACGGCATGGACATCATCACCCAACAGGCCCTGGGCATCCTGACCTCCAGTCGATTGGCCAAGGCCCTGGATTTCCGGCTCGAGCCGGCCGACCTGGTGCGACGTTACGGCATCTCGGACGCCGCCAAGCCGGTGCACGGCGGCCCCGAACTGCTCAAGCAGTTCCTGGTTGCCACGCGACTGGTCGAGGCCGGTTGCCGCTGCGTGACACTCGCCTTCAGCCAGTGGCCGCTGGAGCGAATGAGCCGTGGCGGATTCAACTGGGACTGGCACAAGGAGAACTTCCCCAACGTGCGGGCCACCGTCCCGATGCTCGACATCGGACTCTCGGCGATGGTCGAGGACCTGCACGCCCGGGGACTGGCCGACGACGTGTCTGTGGTGGTCTGGGGAGAATTCGGACGCACCCCCAAGATCAACGGCAACGGTGGCCGAGACCACTGGCCCAACGCCAACATGTGCATCATGGCCGGCGGCGGCATGCGGACCGGGCAGGTGGTCGGATCGACCAACCGCCTGGGCGAAGTGCCCAAGGATCGGCCGGTGCACTACCGCGAGGTGTTCGCGACGCTGTACCACAACATGGGCATCGACCCCGAGTCCCTGACGCTCGATGACCTCAGGGGTCGCCCCCAGTACGTCGTCGACCAGCAGAAGCCGATCGACGAACTGGTCTGATCAGGGACCGAGGCCAGGCCGGGGATGGCTCGATCGGAGCCCGTGCCCGGGTATGGCCTCCCTCGTAACCCGCAAATTCCGCATAACCCGCGTTTGAATCGGGGAGCTGGGGGGTTTACGGTGGATGGCTGGAGGGATCCTGTGATGTCGGTTCAACCGTAGGCACTCGGAGTGTGCCGTCGGTTGAAACTCACACCGAGGCCCTCTCGCCGATGCTCATCAGTTCATGGCTTGATCCGTTCCGTTCCCGCTTCTCACATCGTCCCGGCAGTCGAACTCGGACTCACCGACGCCGCGGACGCATGTCACCGGCAGCCGAGTGGCTTGAGGATCGCACACTGCTGGATGGCACACAGGTGCTTCAGCAGGCCCTTGTCGACTTCCACGGCGACGACCTTGTGGGCAAGGATGGCGAGATGGCATCGATCGGTTTCGATCTGACGCTGGTCCACAATGAGTTCACCACCCACGCCGAAAACGGCGCGGGATCATTCGAGCCGAGCAACGATCTGTTGAAGTTGCACGGGGACGATGTGCTGGTTCATGCGACAGCTGTGGGTGAAGTCGGGAACCTGGTCGATTCGTTGACGGCCATGGGTGCCACGGTGACAGGCACGTGGGGCCCATCAGTCTCGGCGCTGGTCCCGATGGCGTCCCTGGACGATTTGGCGTCATCAGCCAGTTTGCGGTTTGCAGCTCCGGGATTTCCGGTGACACACGCTGGCTCGGTCACCAGCCAGGGCGATCCAGCCCAGCGGTCCGACCTCGCCCGTTCGACCTACGGCCTGGACGGTACCGGTGTCGTCGTGGGTACGCTGTCGGACAGCTACGACTGCGAAGACGACGCCAGCGACGACGTGGCAAGCGGCGATCTGCCCACCGGAATCGTGGTGCTGCAAGAGGAAACCGGTTGCGGTTCGGGCAGCGACGAAGGTCGGGCGATGATGCAGATCATCCACGATGTCGCTCCGGGATCCGACCAGGCGTTCCACTCGGCCTTCCTGGGAAATGCGTCATTCGCCGAAGGCATCGTCAAGCTGGCCAAGGACGCCCAGTCGGACGTGATCGTCGACGACGTGGGCTACTTCGCCGAGCCGATGTTCCAGGACGGCATCATCGCACAGGCGGTCGACGAGGTCACGGCCCTGGGTATTCCCTACTTCTCGGCCGCGGGCAACAGTGGTCGTGACTCCTACGAGAGCGTGTTCCGGGATTCGGGAACCACCGCCTATGGTGGCGTCCTGCACGATTTCGATGCCAGTGGCGTCACCGACACCTTCCAGAGAATCACCGTCCCGGGACTCAGCTCGATGGTGTTGAGTTTTCAGTGGGACGAGCCCTTCGGATCACTGGGAGGAGCGGGCTCAACCAGTGACATGGACATCCTGGTGCTGGCCAGCGAATCGACGTCCGCCACGGTGCTGGCCTCCGGCGCAACCGACAATATCGGCGGGAACGCCGGAGAGATTGTCGGCTACACCAACAACTCAGTGTCGACGGCAACGGTTTACCTGGCCCTGGTCAAATACAACGACATCGGCCCGGACCCCGGTTTGCTGAAATACGTGAAGTTCCGCTCGGGCACCATTGCCGAACACGACACCGACAGCAGTACGACATTCGGGCAGAACAACGCCGCCGGTGCCATGGCGGTGGCAGCGGCATTTTTCGGAGACACTCCGGCGTTCGGCCAATCTCCACCCTTGCTCGAAGGGTTCAGTTCCCGCGGCGGTACGCCAATCTTTTTCGACACCGACGGCAACCGCCTGACGACACCCGTCGTCCGCGAAACGCCGAGTTTCACGGCACCCGACGGAGCGAACACGACATTTTTCGGCTCCGACATCGCCGGCGATGCCGACACGTTCCCCAATTTCTTCGGGACTTCGGCCGCCGCTCCCCACGCGGCCGGCATTGCGGCATTATTGCTCGAGACCCGTCCGTTCACCTCACCCGGTGACGTCCGCGACGCGTTCACCGAGGAGGCGGTCGAGATGGTGCCGGCCGGCTTCGGCCACGACAACGGCTACGGCCTGGCCGATGCGGAGGCGATGGTCCCGGTCATCCAGGCCGGTCCCAACGTGTTGATGGTCACCGCCTGGGACAGCCCGACCTCCAATGTCGGTGACGACGACACGGCCGACACCATCCTGCTGACCCGATCCGGCAGTGACCTGGTGGTGACGGTCAACGGATTCGAAAGCGGGCGCGTGCCATATGCCACGGTCGGTTCCATTCAGGTCGTCGGCTCCGACGACGACGACACGTTGCTGATCGACCACACCGCACTGGCCATCGACGTGCCGGTGTCGTTCCTGGGCCACGACGGCACGGACACGCTCGATGTCACCGGCGACTTCGACTTCACACTGACCGGGACCCTGCTGACCAACCCGGGAGCCGGCAGCGTGACGTTCGAGACGATCGAGCAGGCAAAACTCACCGGTGGCGGCGGCGACAACACGATTGACGCGAACACGTTCTCGGGAACCGCCACGCTGATCGGCGGTGATGGCGACGACACGCTGGTCGGCGGTGACGGCAACGATTCATACGTCGGCGGCAGCGGCACCGACCGCATCCTGCAGACAACCGGCACCAACCAGACACTCACCGATACGAGCCTGTCCGGCCGCGGCAACGACGCGGTCTCGGATGTCGAGGAAGCCGATCTGACCGGGGATGGATCGAACAACGTGCTAGATGCCAGCGGGTTTTCCGGCACCGTCACGTTGTCCGGACTCGGCGGCAACGACACGCTGTGGGGCGCTGCGGGCAACGACTCGCTGGATGGCGGAGACGGAACCGACCTGGTCGCCCAGTCCGTCGATGCCGACCAGGTCCTCAACGATTCCGTGCTCACCGGCGACGGCAATGACTCGATCTCGTCAATCGAACGGGCCGACCTGACCGGAGGCGGCTCGGCCAACACGATCGATGCCACGGGATTCGGCAGGGGTCCGGTCACCCTGGCCGGGGCCGGTGGAGACGACACGCTGTGGGGCAGCCCCGACGATGATGTACTTGAGGGCGGCGACGGCACCGACCAGATTCGCCAGACGCGCGACGCCGACCATGTGCTCACCGACACGCTGGTCACCGGCGACGGTGACGACACGCTCTCGTCGATCGAACAGGCCCAGTTGACCGCCGGTGGCTCCGACAACACCCTTGATGCCAGCGGATTCGACGCTGGCCCGGTCACGCTCGACGGGGCCGGTGGTGACGACACGCTGCTGGGATCGGCCAGTGATGACTCACTGGAGGGAGGACCGGGGACCGATCAGCTGAGACAGACCGTCGACGCGGACCAGGTGCTCACAGACAGTTCTCTGACCGGGCGTGGCACCGACGTGGTTTCGTCTGTCGAAGAGGCCCAACTGACCGGTGGAGCCACCGCCAACACGCTCGATGCCAGGGCCTTCTCCGGCACCGTGACCCTCGCCGGACTCGCCGCCGACGACACCCTGTGGGGCGCCGCCGGCAACGATTCGCTCGATGGCGGAGGTGGCGACGACCTGGCCCGCCAGCAGATCGACGCCGACCAGACCCTGGCCGACACGCTGGTCACCGGTGACGGCAATGACACGCTGACAAGTGTCGAGAACGGGTGGCTGATTGCAGGAAGCTCGAACAACACGATGGATGCCGACGGGTTCACGCTCGGATCGGCCACCCTCGACGGGGCAGGCGGGGACGATACGCTGACCGGGTCCGGCCAGGACGATTCACTCGCCGGCGGTGCCGGCACCGATCTCGTACTGCAGTCCACCGACACTCAGCAGGTGCTCACCGACAGCAGCCTCTCAGGCCGCGGCAACGACGCGGTGTCGAGCATCGAGTTGGCCCGCCTGACCGGGGGCAATTCGGACAACCGGATCGACGCATCCGGCTTCTCGGGCACGGTCACGCTGACCGGCGGTGCGGGCCACGACACGCTGCTGGCTGCGGCCGGCGACGATTCTGTTGACGGAGGAGCCGGGACCGACGAGATCCGACAGACCGCCGACGCGGACCAGGTCCTGCTCAACACCAGTCTCACCGGTGACGGCAACGACACGCTGAACAGCATCGAGCGAGCCGAACTCACCGGAGGCAGTTCGAACAACACGCTGGATCCCAGCGGCTTCACGCTCGGCCCGGTCACACTCCTGGGACTCTCCGGAAACGACACCCTGCACGGCAGTTCCGGAAACGACCTCATCGACGGCGGCACCGGCAGCGACCAGGTGCGGCAGACGGTCAACAGCGACCAGGCGATCACCGACACCAGCCTGTCCGGGCAGGGCAGCGACCAGTTGGTTTCGATCGAGCAAGCGATCCTGACCGGTGGAGCCGGCGACAATGATCTGGACGCCAGCGGATTTTCCGCCGGACCGGTGACGCTCGTCGGAGCAGCCGGCAACGACACCCTCACGGGCACCTCGACTTCCGACACCCTGGACGGTGGTGACGACACCGACACCGGACGAGTGATTTTTGACGGCAACCTGGTGCTGACCAACTCGACGGTCGTGGGCCCCGGCAACGACACCCTGGTGTCGATCGAACATTTCACGATCACCGGCGGCAGCGGCAACAACCACATCGATGCCTCGGCCTACACCTTGGGCTCTGTGACCCTGGACGGCGCCGACGGTGACGACACCCTGCTGGGATCGAGCAGTGACGATACGCTGATCGGTGGCACGGGAACCGACACCGTCGAACAAACCGTCGACGCAAACCAGGTCCTCAGCGACAGTTCTCTGACCGGGAGCGGCTCGGACGCGCTGTCGGGAATCGAACAGGCGATTCTCACCGGTGGAGCATCCGACAACCTGATCGATGCGGGATCGTTCAACGGGCTGGGCGTGACGCTGAGCGGCGGCAACGGCAACGACACCCTGCTGGGATCCGCGGGCAACGACTCACTGGATGGTGGAAACGGTATCGACCTGGGCGGCCAGGCTTCCGACACCAACCAGGTGGCGACCAACACCAGCCTCGCCGGTGACGGCACCGATGTCCTGGCTGGGATCGAGGAAATCCTGTTGACCGGCGGTGCCGGAGACAACAGGCTCGATGCCACCGGTTTCACCGCTGGCCCCGCCACGCTCAGTGGTGGAAACGGGAACGACACGCTGCTGGGAACCGCCTCCAGCGATTCGCTAAACGGTGGTGATGGCACCGACATGGTGGTCCAGGTCACCGGGTCCAACCAGGTGCTGACAAACACCACGCTGACCGGACTGGGACTGGATATTCTCTCTCAGGTCGAAGAGGCTTCGCTGACCGGAGACAGCCAGGACAACCAGATCGATGCCTCGGCATTCACGGCCGGGCCGGTGAACGTGTCCGGCCTGCTCGGGGACGACACCATCACGGGTTCGTCCTCCGACGACACTCTCGATGGTGGCGACGGCCTGGACGTGCTCACCCAGGCCTCCGACTCCGACCAGGTCCTGACCAACACCACGCTGACCGGCCACGGCAACGACACCCACAGCTCGTTCGAACGGGTCCAGTTGACTGGCGGCGTCGGCGACAATCTGCTCGATGCCGGGTCCTACACCATCGGCGTTGTCACGCTCGACGGTGACGACGGCAACGACACGCTGATCGGTGGCCAGGGCGACGACACCCTTGTCGGCGGCGACGGAACCGACCAGGTCGAGCAGTTGGCCAACGGCGACCAGGTGTTGACCAACACCCAGTTGACCGGCCGTGGTGTCGACACGTTGTCCTCGATCGAGAGCGGCAGACTCAGCGGCGGCAGCTCGGCAAACCTGCTCACTGCCGAAACCTTCACCCACGGCCCCGTCACGCTCGACGGTGGTAGTGGCGATGACACGCTAGTCGGTTCTCCGGCCAGTGATTCGCTGGCCGGGGGCAGTGGTACCGACCGGGTCCGCCAGACTGCCGACAACGACCAGGTCGCCACCGACACGCAATTGACCGGGCACGGAACCGATGCGCTGACAAGCATCGAGAACCTGGAGCTGATCGGGGGACCATCGGCCAACCGGCTCAACACATCAACTTTCACCCGGGGAGCCACCACGCTGCTGGGAGCCGGAGGCGACGACACGCTGCTGGGATCCGCCGCCGATGACTCCCTGGATGGCGGCCCCGGCAACGACCAGGTCGAGCAGTTCTCCGACGCCGACCAGGTGCTCACTTCCTCGTCCCTCACCGGCCGCGGCAACGATTTGCTGGCCGGAATCGAGCTGGCCGTGCTGACCGGCGGCCCCGGTGACAACACGATCGATGCCACCGGGTTCGATTCCGGAGACACCACGCTGACCGGTTCCGACGGCGATGACACGCTGCTGGGTTCGTCCGGTGATGACCAGATCGAAGGGGGTCCGGGCACCGACCTGGTGGTCTCGACAGGCGATTTCGACCACGTGCTTTCGGCTACGTCGGTGACCGGTGCAGGCAATGACACGCTGGTGGACATCGAGACCGCTCACATTTCCGGCGGTGACTCGGCCAATACGATCGACGCCAGCGGTTTCGCAGGTGACACCACACTGGAAGGTGGTGACGGGGACGACACCCTGCTGGGCGGCAGTGGAGTCGACCTGGTGCTGCAGACTGCCGATGCCGACCAGTTGTTGACAACCACCACCCTGACCGGGCTGGGTCAGAACACGCTCTCGAACATCGACCAGGCGAAACTGATCGGCGGCGACGGCTCCAACCGCCTGGATGCCTCGGCCTTCACACCCGGACCAGTCACGCTCGACGGCGCCGGTGGCGATGACACGCTTCTGGGTTCAGCCGGCGACGACCAGATCACCGGTGGTGCGGGGTCTGACCTGATCGTCTCGACCGGCACCACCAACCAGGTGCTCAGCGACACCCTGTTGCAGGCCGACAGCAATGACCTGCTGGCGGGAATCGAGCTCGCCGAACTCCACGGCAGCAGCAGCGACAACCTGATCGACGCCACCGCATTCAGCGGCAACACGACGCTCCACGGCAGCTCCGGAGACGACACGCTGGCCGGCGGAACCGGAAGCGACCTGCTCCGACAGACCGTCGACGCCGACCAGTCGCTCACCGATTCGCAGCTGACCGGTAACGGCACCGACGTGATTTCCGGAATCGAGTTCGCTTGGCTGACCGGCGGCGGAAGTGACAACACGATCGACGCCCGGGACTTCAGCTCCGGCCCCGTCACTCTCGACGGCGCCGCCGGCAACGACACGTTGGTCGGGGGATCCGGAGACGACCGGCTGATCGGCTCCGATGGCATCGACCAGGTCCAGCAACAATCCGATGTCGACCAGGTACTCACCGACTCGCTGCTGACCGGTTCCGGAAACGACGAGATCGACGGGATCGAGGAGGCGCAATTGAGCGGGGGCAGCGGCGACAACCTGCTCGACGCCACGGCGTTCAACAACGGCCCGGTCACGCTCTCCGGACTTGACGGCAACGACACGCTCCGCGGCTCGGCCGGCAACGACAGCCTCGTGGGAGGAGACGGACTCGACCGGGTCGAACAGACCATCGACGCCGACCAGACGCTGTCCAACACCCAACTGGTGGGACGTGGCACTGACGGCCTCGACGCTGTCGAGACCGCTCACCTGGTCGGCGGCAGCAGCAACAACGTGATCTCGGCGTCTTTATTCACACTGGGACAGGTCACCCTCGATGGAGCCGCCGGCGACGACAACCTGACCGGCGGCAGCCAAGACGATTCGATCATTGCCGGCGACGGCAACGACGTGGCCAACGGTCGAGGCGGTAACGACATGATGTCCGGCGGTGACGGGAACGACGATTTCACCGGCGGAGGAGGCGACGACACGATGCTGGGCGAGGCCGGCAACGATTCGCTCAACGGCCAGGGCGGCCGGGACTCGATCTTGGGAGCCGACGGCGACGACTGGCTCTACGGCAACGGCTCACCCGACACCGTCACCGGTGGTCGTGGCGATGACCAGGTCCTGGGAGGCGCCTCGGGTGACGTTCTCAACGGATCTTCCGGCAACGACACGGTCGATGGTGGCGACGGCAGCGACCGGGTGTTCGGCGGCAGCGGAACCGACATGCTCGACGGGGGCGACGGTGCCGATCGCCTCAACGGGCAGGGTGGCAGCGGCGACGTGGTGCTGGGCAACGACGGAGATGACACGGTCCAGGGCGGTTCCGGCAACGACCTGCTCGACGGTGGACCCGGCTACGACGAACTGCGAGAGAGTGGCAATGTCGACTTCCTGCTCGAGGACACCTCGCTCGCCGGCCAGGGAACCGATGAGATTTCTTCACTCGAATCCGCCCGGCTGACCGGCGGCCGAGACGCCAACGTGATCGACGCGTCCGGGTTCTCGGGACCGGTCACACTGCGTGGCAGCGGCGGAGATGACCTCCTGAGGAGTTCATCCTTCGACGACCTGCTGTTGGGAGGCAACGGTGACGACACTCTCGAATCGGGCTCGGGACTCGACACGCTCGAGGGTGGTACCGGCACCGACCGCGTCAAGCTCTCCGGTGACGGCGACTTCGTCATCACCGACGCCACCTTTACCGGACCGGCGACGACCAGTTCGATGGCCGAAATCGAGGCGGTCGACATCCTGGCAGGCCCAGGCGACAACATTCTCGACGCCAGCAATTTCACCGGAAGCACCACCCTGTGGGGTGGCGGTGGTCGCGACGTGATCACCGGAGGAATCGGCAATGACTGGCTCAACGGCAACGACGGCGAGGACCAACTCACCGGTGGTGGTGGCATCGACCTGATGCACGGAGGTGCGGGCTCCGATCTGCTCTTCGGGGGGGATGGCGACGACACGATCAACGGCGAGGCCGGTGACGACACGATCGACGGTGGCGATGGCAACGACTACCTCGTCGGAGAGGACGGCCACGACCGGCTGCTTGGTCGGGACGGCGATGATTCGCTCTACGGCGGAACCGGCAACGACGAGTTGCTCGGACACGCCGGTCGAGATCGTCTCAACGGCGAATCCGGCAACGACACGCTGCTGGGAGACCTGGACCCGGATACCCTGTGGGGCGGCAATGGCAACGACGTGATCTCCGGAGATGACGACAACGATCGCCTCTACGGGCAGTCGGGCAACGACACCCTCCTGGGAGCCGCCGGTGACGACAGGATGCAGGGGGGATCCGCCCGGGACGTCCTGTCCGGCGGAGACGGGGACGACACACTCAACGGCCAGAAGGACTACGACACGCTGATGGGTGGGGACGGCCGCGACCGTTTCAACTCGTTTGATTCCACCGCGGTGGTCAACGAACTGTTCGCGCTACCGGATGAACTCTTCACGGCAATCGACCGGGTGCGGAACGGCTAAGACGTTTCGGAGGCGTGGTTGGATTCAACGACCTCGAAGATGTACCCGTTGGGGTCACGAAAGAAGAACCGCTGGAACGGGGTGGCCCGTTCCGCATCGATCAGTTGAGCCCCGTGTTCCGCCAGTCGCTGCCTGAGTGATCCGAAGCCCTCCAGGGGCCAGGTCACGGCAATGTGGCGGCCAAACTCGCGTTCGAAGGGCGACACCTCGAAATCGGCCACTTCCAGGAGATGCAATTCCTGGTCGTCGGCAATCTGCAGCCAGGCCGAACCCATCAGCAGGTTGCCCGGCCGATCGATGGGCTGCCAGTCGAGCGTCGCCTGGAAGAACGCCGCCGTTGCCGCCACATCTCGGGTGGCCAGCGTGCAGTGAGCCAGTGGCATGGTGTCCTCCGGAGCGCTCGAGGGGAATCGTCGGGACCACGGTCCCAGGTGACGAACACGTGGCAACAGCATAGGCAAACCGTCTCCGGAATCTCCGCTGCAACAGAAAAAAACCGTCTCGAAACGGCTATCCGAAGCTCCTGGTCCGTGAAAACCGAATCGGTCCCCTCCACCCTCTTTCAACGGTTGTGCGGACTGTACGGCCGGTTTCGATCGTGATCGGACGATTCCTCGGGCACAGGACTTCTTGCCATCAACGGCCACAGCGCCCGGACCCGATCTCTACACCGGGTCGTGCCACTTCCACGGTTCGCCCGTCCTCACAGCCGTCACGATCCCCGACAAATCACTCACGATTGGCCGCCGAGATGCTTCGCCTCACTTCACGTACCGCCTGGTTGCTCGTCCTGTTCCTTGCGATAGCCGCTGCCGCTCCTGCAGCCAACGTTCTTCGCCTCTCCACAGCGGTCGTCCCCGGAACGGGTCTGAAGATCGAGGAAATGGGCGACGACTTCGAGGCCTCGGACTGGAAGTGGTATCCCAACGGCCCGAAGGCCAGCCGGAACCTGGACCGTCGCGAGAGACTGCCCGGGGGAGTCAGCGAGAACGAGCTGTGGTACGAGAGCACCTACCGCGGTCGACCTGACCTGGTCCGGCGGGTGGGCACCCCGCTGGGCGGCGTGATCGGCAGCAAGGGCTCACTGCTGATTCGCACACTGCACAGCGGCGTCCCGGGACGAAGGACCCGCACCAGCCAGCAGGACGACCTGATCTTCGGTGGCGGTTCGCGATTCGGCACCTTTATCGACGTCAAGCACCGTCCGAACTTCCAGGTCCACGTTTACCTGCCGCCGTGGAAGTACTGGGACAAGATCACCGACACGTCGCTGGGCATCCGCTGCGACATCGAGGGACGCCCCTGGAAGACCCTGACCAAGAAGCTGTTCACCAACAGGATCTCGAGCCAGACGAAAACCTACTGGCCGGGATTCTTCATCCAGTTCAACAGTCCCGACGATCCGCGTTACGGTTTTTCGGAGCCCTCGGCGTTGATCATCATGCGTGCCGACGAGCGGGGCGAAGACGTGGTGGGCCCCGAAATCAAGCGGACCGGGTGGTGGACATTCGGAATGTCATTCACACCCGACGGCCGGGTCCACTACTACGCCTCTCCGGGTGTGGATCGGCTGAAGAGCAGAGACCGCATCGGCAGCTTCTTCCCGTACAGTTGCCGGGCCCAGAAGTTCAACTCGTTCTTCTTCAACGTCATCAGCCGCAACGACGCCAAGCACTGGTCGACCCCCTGGGTGATCGACAACCCCTATGTCCACGTGGCGACCCGGTCGTCGCTGGCCCGCAAGAGCCGTTCGTCCCGGACCCGCTAGAGCAGCCGGAGATCGCGGGCCGTTGAGAATTCCGAATCACTCGGCCGCCAGCGACTTCAGCCTCAGCACGATCAACCCCAGCAGCACCGCTACGGCGATGCCGCAGGCATAGATCGTCGGCAACGCCATTGCCACTTCTGTTCCGGTCGCCGAACCGACTGCCACCGTCGGGACCCAAAGCAACGGGACCCCGCAACCGCCCACGACAACCGTCAGGGCCAGGGCCAGCGGCAGTGCGCCCCAGCGAACGTAAAGGCTCAGCAACATCACCAGGTGCACGAACACCAGGTAGACCAGGCCGGCGATCCAGGCTTCATATGCTCCCGCCAGTCGAACAAGGACGGACCTGTCGACCAGGAATCCAGCCAGCAGCCAGAGCGCGACAGGCGACAGCCCCAGGGCACAACCCACGAGCTTCTCGACGACAATCCGCCAGATCGGGACCGGGAAACCCAGGGTCACTCCCAGGGTGTGGTATTTGCGTTCGTCGTGAAAAACACGAGAGGCGAACACGGCCGCTTCTACTGACATCGCCAACAGCAGGAACAACGTCAACGGAACCACCGAGATTCCCAGCCAATGCTCGCTGCTCGATTCGTACAATATCCATTCACTGCAGCCAATGAACACGCCGTAGCCCAGGATCTTCAGGACGAAATAGACCAGGCCTCCTGTCGTGAAGTGAAACTCCTTCCAGGCGATTGCCATCCGCCACGTTCTGCCGGCGGCCAATCTCCGAGGCAGCCGCAACCGCTTCTGCCGGCGACGGACACTTTTTGTGGCGACGGGTCCCCGGGGAGGAACGCCGGTCAACGCCGTCCTGGTGGCAGGAATGAAGACACACCAGGCCAGTCCAAACAGAACCGCGGCAGCACCAAGATCCACCAGGACCTGGCCGCTGATCACCGATTCGGCAAAACCACCGCTGCCGATCGTCTGCAGTCGCGTCACGATGCTCAGGCTGTCGAAAGCATCCGTCCACTCCCTCATGACGGCCCGGGACACGACGTCACCAACCCAGTCCGTCTTGCGCAACCAGTTGTCCACAGAACTCGGGCGGCCTTCCTCCGGGCCGAACAGATGAACCTGGACGTAGGCCACCGTCACGAGCACCAGCCTCAGGACCAGTTGGCGACCGAGAACCAACCCCAGCACCAGGAACGTCATTCCTCCGGCATTGCCCGAACTGCGACAAATGACACTGGCCAACAGCGCGATGTTGGCCGCCAGGGCCAGGAAAGCCGCGAGAGCGACGTAACCGGCCACGATCTGGGTGAAGGTCACCCCTCCCAGCACAATGGCCATCAACGCGAACGGAAACTGCACGACCAGCAGCAGGGCCGTGCTGAACTGTCGACTGGCCGACTTGCCCAACAACATCGCCAGCGGACTGACACCGGCCAACATCAGGAGTCCCAGCGTGCCTTCCTCCTTCTCCTCGGTGATCGCCGTGGCAAGGAAACTGACCGCTGCCAGCACGATCAAGGCGAAATTCAGCCACAGGATGTTGCTGAAGAAAAACAGGCCGGGAGCGCCGAGCGAGAGACTGCGGACGTGGGCGATGACCAGGCTGCCCAGGATCAGTCCGGCAAAGAGCATCCGGAACAGGTGAGGAGACATGCGTTGGGCATCAGTCCGCATCGCCCGGTGGAACATCGCTGTAGTGCTTCCGGGCATCAGTCGACCCCCCCGCTGGTCAACGAGAGGAATGCTTCGTTGAGTCGATTGCGGTCGCGAACGAATGCCTCGACCACCGTCCCATGTTGGACGAGTGTGGCAAGCAACTCACCGAAATTGATCTCGGTAGTCCGGCACACCACCTGCCACGCTGCTGAAGATTCCAACGACACCACGTCGACCACACCCTGGTGACCGGCCAACAACCGACCGATCCCCTCGTCGTCGTGCCCCAATCGCAACTGGTAACACGCCAACTCGCCGTCCGATCCGGGCAACTGATCAATCGGCCCGTGGAAACAGACATCGCCGCGGTCCAGCACCGTGACGCTGTCGCAGTGATCTCCGAGTTCGGTGAGAACGTGAGAACTGACCAGGACCGTCTTGCCGCCGTCACTCAGGCCGCGCATCAATGTCATCAACTCGGCACGGGCTCGGGGATCGAGGCCCGCTGCGGGTTCATCGAAGATCAACAGTTCGGGATCGTGGACCAGCACCCGGGCAATCCCCACCCGGCGTTGTTCTCCGCGTGAAAGCGTGCCGACCTGGGTATCCCTGTGAGCCTCCAATCCCACCGTCTCAAGCACAGTGGCGATCGCCTTGTCACGTTCACCGCGGGTTTGCCCATGAACGGCACCACAGAAATCGAGCATCTCGAAGACGGTCAACTGCCGATACCCAACGGGATCCTCGGACAGGTAACCCACCCGCCGGCGAATCGACAGGGAGTCCTCGGAGATGTCCATCCCCAGCACCTGCACCAACCCCGACTGGGTCTCCAGCAACGTGGACAGGATCTTCATCAGCGTCGACTTGCCGGCTCCATTGGGTCCCACCAGCCCGTGCAGGCGACCGGACGGAACCTGCAGGTCAATCGATCTCAGGGCACGACGATCGTCAAAAACGTGACTGAGGCCCGAGACCGAGACCGCCGGAACCGCGTCAACCGATGGGTCCTGGACCGATGGTGTCATTGGGAAACCGCCACCTGAAGGTCCCAGGAGTGCAGCCCCCGCCCCAGCTGGTCGACCGTCTCGTCGACCTGCACCGCCAATCGCTCTGTTGACGGAGCATAGACGAAAACCCGGATGCGGTCCGGAGGCAGGCTGAAATGAGCCGCTTTCACACGGTCCACGAAACCCAGGCTCCGCAGGACCAGGTTCTCGAAAATTTCGTCAAAGACCTCGGCGACCTCGCGACGCTGATCCAATTCGGGGTCAATTGACAAGGCAGTCTTCCTCTTTCGTCGAAAACTCGACGGAGCCCGGACACCAGCCGCACGGTCGAACTGCAGTCGACCGTCCCGGTAAACCAGCGGGAAGCGGTGTCCCCCGACCATCACCGACGCCCGGTCGACCGTTTCGGGGAAACCCTCCCCGGTGGCCAGTACCAGGGACTGCAACTGCCCCCCCGTGATCTCGACGTCGATCGGCGTCAACCCGATCCCCTCCCCGGGCAAACGGCCATGAACCAGGAACGTGCTTGAGGAGTGCGGCGCCATTTCCGCGGTCAACGAGGCGTCCTGGCCGTGTTGGATCCGGCCGACAAGCTTCTCGAAGTTCTGCGCTGTCGAATAAAGCCGCGCTCGTCCCCGGTGAGTGAACCGGTACTCACCACCCCGGGTTGACGCCGCCTCGACCCACTGCTGGTACTCGAGATCTCCACCGGCGAGGTGATGGGCGACAGTGGCCGTGCGGACCGTCAACCTCGCAGAGTCTTCACGACGTCCGACCAGATAGAAGATCAAGCTGAAGCTGACGACGGTGACACCGAGCATTTTCAGCACGGCACGAAAATCCCGGCCTCCCTGCCCGTAGACGAATCCCCCGGGGAACAATACCACCATGTAGATCACGCAGCAGATGTAGATCAGGATCCAGTTTCGGCTCGGCCTAGTCATACTCCGCAACTTGCTGAAGATTCCCTGGTCATCGAGTGGGACCAACAACTCGACGTCGAACCGCAGTGGCCGGATTCCGGTGACGGTTGGCTGTTTGGTCTCCGACGGCAGGGGCAGCGAGTCGGGAATCTCGGCCACACCGAACGGTTGCCGGATCACCCGTCCGGCTCCGACCCGGGTCAGAACACCCGTGCCGTTGAGCACCTTGAGTTCCGCTCCGAATTCGACCGGACGACCGCCGGGTCCCTTGAGCACATGCAGAGTGCCGCCTCGGCCAAGCCACTCCAGGAAGGTACGGCGACGGGGAACGTCCCAGCGAGGCGAATGATCCAGAAAGACGCCGCCCAGGCCGGTGGTGGCTGTTGAAACCGGCGGAAACCACGACTCGTCCAGTTCTCTCAACCGCCCACCGGAGCCGGTCAACCGTGAAGACGGTTGCAGCAGAACGTTGGCCGGCTTGCCGATTCGCATTCGCAAGCCGCCAGTGTCGAGTTGGCGTCGCGTACCGTCACGGGAAATCCAGCTCAACCGCCAGTCGTCGAATTCTCCGACCACGTACGGGTAGAAGCGGACCGGTCGACGCGTGGCTGGCGAAAGATACACGGATTGACGAATCGGGAGACCGACCGGCCAGTAGCCGTTCCGAAGCCTCTGCAGTTCAAGTTCCCCCGCCAGGTCGTTGCCACCGGGGTTGAACACGATGACCGTCAGAGGGTTGAAAGCGGGGGCCACAGCGCGGCCGTCGAATCCCCAGTGAACCGACTCGACTTCGATGTCCCCGGCGACCGCCACCGAAAGGGGCAGAGCCAGCCAGGCCACTGCCATCGACAGCACGACACCAATCCGGGTTGGCCGATTCGATGATGCCAGGTTCACGATTGGTCAGCCTCTGGCCCGAATTGCCTTTTCGCCTCGACCGAGGATCGCACTCAACAGGCTTCTGCGCCACGACGGTCCATTCTGCTGCATCGGTCCTCCGACTGGCAACAGCGACGCTCCATTGGTCGTCGAATCCCGGGTTTGCCGGATACCGACAGGTCGGCTAGGCTGAAAGCGGTCCCAGTGACGGCCTGCCGGTCCACCGGTCGCCTGGATTCCATCACGTATCCAAGGACCACCCACAGCCACGACGAGGCTCCTCATGCGCGGCGTGATTTCGGCCGGACTGCTTTCCTGCCTGGCAGGTCTGTGCGGCGTGATGGGATGCGGGAACGACGCTCCGCAACCGGTCCCGGAAATCACCATCGGTGGAGGAACCGATTCGCCCAATCCGGGTCCGGAAGAACCCACAGCGGAGGTGGTGCCGGCGACCGACGGAGCCGAGACGACCGAAAATGCGCTCGAGGCCATCGGAGCGACGATCACCCGCGCCCCGGATGGAACGATCCGCTCGATCTCCTGCTATCGCAACAAGCGGCTGACCGATCACCACCTCGGGCACATCGCCGAGAATGACCAACTGACCGCGCTGGATCTCCGTGCCACCGGTCTGACAGACATCGGCCTGAAACACGTTTCGGGTCTCCAGGGGCTCGAACAACTTTATCTCGGCGACACCCAGGTCACCGCAGACGGCCTCGCCAGTCTCAAGGATCTCACCAACCTCAAGGTGCTCAACCTCCAGGATCTGCCGGTCGATGCGCAGAGCTACACCAGGCATCTTGGGGGGCTGACCAAAATCTCTCGACTCAATCTCGCCGGCACCAGGTTCGACGACCAGGGGCTGCAGGCCCTGGCCGAGTTGAAGAATCTGCAGGCGATAGTCCTCCCCCGGACAGTCACCGACACCGGACTCACCCATCTCGCCGGCCACATCCGGCTCGAGACTCTCGTGCTCGACAAGACCGGTGTGACGGATAAGGGCCTGTCCGAATTGTCCCCCCTGGCCGCACTCAAGCAACTCTCGCTCCGGAACACGAGCGTGACCCTCGAGGGAATCTGTCGCCTGTCCGCTCCCCGAACCGGGCTCAACGTCGCATTTGACCAGGGAACGCTGGCCAACGGTGAGTTGGTGCTTTTCCGGAACATCGGCAACGACGACCTAGCCGCGGTCGCCGGACTCAACCAACTCAAGGTCCTCAAGCTCGACGGCACATCCGTCAGTGACCCCGGGCTGGCTCACCTCTCGAAAATGTTCAACCTCCAACAACTCGTCCTGCCTCGCTCGATCTCCGACAAGGGACTCATTCACCTCTCGCGGCTCTCGGGACTCAAACGACTCGCGGCACCCGGCCCAAAGATCACCGGGGAGGGCCTGAAGTCGCTGGAGAGCCTGTCAGCTCTCGAGGAACTCTCCATCGATGACTCGCAGGTCGACGACGCCGGGCTGGCCCACCTCGGCCGTTTCGGCAACCTTCAACGGCTCAGTTGCCGCCGCACAAAGATCACCGATTCGGGTCTGAAACACCTCACCAACCTCTCACTGCTCCAGACACTTCGTTTGGACCACAACCGGATTACCGACAAGGGTCTGTCCCACCTCGCCGGACTCCCCAATCTGCGACGACTGACACTTGTCCGAACGCGAATCACCGGTTCCGGTCTCGAGACTCTTCGACGACTCACACGCCTCGTACTGCTCGACCTGGGCGGAACCACTGTTTCCGCCACCGATCTCCAATCTCTCAAAACCGCCCTGCCCGGATGCGAAATCCGGTTTCCCGTGGATCCACTGGTCTCGGCTTTGCAGGCCAACGGCAACAAGTTGGCAGAGGCACTCGAGCAGATTGGGTCGATCAAGCAGGACCGCGGTGAAATCACCGCGATCAATGTCAAACAGCCTCGGTTCTCCGACACCGCGCTCAACCAACTCGGGGGGCTCAAACGGGTCGAACGTCTGAGCCTCTCGGGCACCAAGGTCACCAACGATGGCCTGGCTGCGCTGTCCGGTTACGGTCGGCTGCGGGAGCTCTGGATCGACAAGACACAAATTGGCGATGAAGGCCTGGACAAGCTCAAGCCACTCAAGAAACTCCGGCGAATCCTGGCCCGCGACTGCCAGGTGACCCTGCCGGGGGTCGTGGCTCTCTCTCAGGCATTGCCTCGGGTCGAGATCTTCTTCACCGGAGGACGCTTCCAGGCCGGTCGACTTGAACTCGACCCTCCCCTGGTCGAAGCGGATCTGGTGAAGCTCAACGGGGCGGCCAACATCCGTGTGCTCGACCTGGCCGGCCTGAGTGTCAGTGACAACGCCATCCGCACGCTCAAGGGGCTGCCGGCACTGAAGGAACTGGAATTGACCAACTGCCGAATCACCGACCTGGGCCTGGCAAGGATCGCCGAACTGACGGGCCTCGAAGCCCTGGACCTCTCCGGCACGCGGTTGACCGACGTCGGCCTGGAACCGATCGCCCGGCTGACCAACCTCAAGAAGCTCAAACTGGCCCGTGTTGCGATCGGCAGCAACGGCGTAATCCACCTGGCGAAGCTCGCCAAGCTCGAGCACCTTTCACTCGCGGGTACCCGGATCGGGGGCAACTCGCTGGCCCATCTCGCCAAACTCGACAACCTCACCGTCCTGGACCTCTCCTCGACGTCAATCACTGACAATACGCTCCGGAATCACGTCGCGTCCCGTACCGGACTGAGGGCCCTGGGCCTCAGGAATACCAGCGTCACCAGCGGCGGAATGAAACATCTCAAACCCCTCAAACAACTTGAGGTCCTTTGGCTTGCTCGCACCGCCATCTCCAACAACGGAATCGCCCAACTCGCCTCATTGCAGTCGCTTCGTACGCTCGACCTCAGCCACACCCGCATCGACAACACCGCCCGCGATCAACTCAAAAACTTCCAGCAACTCAAATCACTGGACCTCTCGGGCACTCTGTTCACCTCGTCGGCCGTTGCCGGCTTGGCCGCCGAGTTGCCGAAATGCCAACTGGCACACATCCCCGATCCGCTGGTTGATGCGTTGGCGCGAACCGGTGGCAATGTCCCCGAAGCTCTCGAGACGATCTGCCAGATCCGCACGGGACCGGGAGGAGCCATCACCGGACTCAGCGGGTGGAAACAACCGCTGACTGACGCCGGGATGAGTCACATCGCGCTGATCAAGAGCCTGAAGACACTTTCGCTGACCGGAACGAGTGTAACCGACGACGGGATCGTACTCCTTGAGTCACTTCCCGGTCTGACCGAGTTGTATCTCACCGGTACGGCGGCGGGCAATCGATCGCTGGGCGCAATCGGCAATCTCAAGAATCTCGAAGGCCTCGGACTCAGCCAGACTCGGATTACCGACTCCGGTATGGCCCACCTCGCTCAACTCAAACGGCTCACCGGACTCAACATCAATCACACTCGTGTCGGCGATGCGGGTCTCCAACACGTCAAGGAACTGACGGCACTCAGCCACCTTGGGCTCAAGGAAACGCGAGTGACCAACGTTGGCCTGAGGCATCTCGCCCATTGTCAGGCACTCAGTGTCATCTGGCTCGACAAAACCCATATCACCGATGACGGAATCAAGACGTTTCGTCGTCTGCCCGACCTTCAGCGACTCTATCTCAGCCACACCAGGATCACCGACGTCGCGCTGCTGTATCTCAAGGACAACACGACCTGCCAGGGACTGGAACTCAGTCACACCAGGATCACCAACGCTGGACTCAAGTATTTGTACGCGCTCAAGGATCTCGTCGGAATCAACCTCACCGGAACCCGCTGCACCGAGGTCGGTGTCCAGGGACTCCGCCGGGCACTGCCCAAATGCCGAATCGCGTTGTAACCGTGTCGACTGTCTTTTGGTCCGCGGACCGACCCACACTTCATCATTCTCTTCCTGCTGACTCTGCTTGACAGTCGTCAAAAAAGAGAGTGAACTAAGAGTCAGGGAAACCATTCTGCGGGCCACGTCAAGCTGACCAATTCACCCCGTTTCGGGACGACGTGGAGAAACTCCGGCTCAGGAGGAACGACCATGCGGAATTCATTCAAAAACTTCGCTTGTGCGTGGATCGTGGCGGCCATGGTGGCCGGCCCTCTGCTCGGACAGGGAATTCCCGGAGCAGGATCCCCCGGCGGTGGCTCTCCCAGCGACGGTGTTCCCGGATTCGACGACCCCGGTGGCGGTCAACCTGGCGGTGAGCAACCAGGTGGCGGTGTCCCTGGTGGTGGTCAACCCGATGGCGGTATCCCTGGATTCGACGATCCAAACGGTGGATTCCCCGGCGGTGAGCAGCCAGGCGGTGGATTCCCCGGCGGTGAGCAGCCAGGTGGTGGATTCCCCGGTGGTGAGCAACCAGGTGGTGGATTCCCCGGAGGCGAGCAGCCAGGTGGTGGATTCCCCGGTGGTGAACAACCAGGCGGTGGATTCCCTGGTGGCGAGCAGCCAGGCGGTGGATTCCCCGGCGGTGAGCAGCCAGGCGGTGGATTCCCCGGC
>MDTE01004300.1_pt1 | contig 40570 bp, 40 predicted proteins | sample 811231 | NCBI WGS metagenome assembly MDTE01 (sample SAMN05326651, study PRJNA326480) | marine metagenome | isolation source: seawater | place: Indian Ocean: Red Sea | collected 2010
AACGGTGACCCTGCTGACCGAAGACGGCCCGTCGGAGATCGTGGTGTCGACTGCAGCGCCGACGACCACAACCACAGCCACGACCACGACTACGGCCACGAATATTCCCACCACTGAAGCGGCAACGGAGGGACGGTTTGACGCCGCCGATGAGGAAGCCACTGCTTCTGAAACCAGCGAGGTGCCGACCACAGCGGAGCCCGAGACCACCACTACGACCGAGGCAAAGGTTAAAGAGACCATTCCGTTGGCTGAAGAGGAGGTCCCAGCAGGGATCAAGATGATGGACGCCCTCGAGGAGTTCAACCAGTGCTTAGCTGATGACGAGGTGGAATTCATCGGCCGACCTGACAACACCAAGGGTCCCGAGGATCCTGTCAACCAACCCGAGTACATACAGGCGCTCACATCTTGTGCCGGGAGGTCGGGGATCGTGGACGCAATGCAGGAGTTCCAGGTATCGAGGGCTGGCCGGACCCCCGACCAGATCCGGGCAGATAACGAACAGTTCATTGTTCTCACCGGCTGTCTTCGTTCAAAGGGGTGGACGGTCAGCGACCCAGTGCCCGATGAGACCGGCTCCTTGGGCCCGGGAGAGGATTTCAGCGGCCCTGATGGCGATATAGACATGGACGACATCCGGTCCTGTATTAGTGAGAGCAACCTGAGCGACGAGTGAGCCGGTATGCCGACCGGATCGTCTTAGGCGGCCCGGACAGTGTTCCGGATCGGAGATCGACACGGAGACAGTTATGAAGAAGATCTTGGTTCTGTTGGTGCTGGTCGGCGCTGTGGCCGCCGCAATTTGGCGGCCCTGGGAAGACGACGCGGTGGCTATCGATCTAGGCGTAGATCGGGCTATCGCAGAGTCAGTGTCCATCCGGACCCTTACCGACGAGATAACTATCCGTGGTGAACTCCGCCGGGATGAACTCCAAGTGGTGACCGCGTCTTCTGCAGGGAAGGTTGGCGCAGTCACGGTGGCTGATGGGGACACAGTTGCAGCGGGCGATCTTCTTCTCAGCGTGGACGGACGTCAGGTTGTAGCTGTTGACGGTGACTTCGCGTTCTACCGATCGCTGGATGTTGGGTCAGAAGGGGCTGACGTGCGGCAACTCGAGGAGGTTCTGTCGGCAGCAGGCCATGACGTCGGCGACATCGATGATCTCTACACGGAGGAAACGCGAGCAGGGCTCGCCGCGTGGCAGGCCGCACACGGTTACGTTGGGACCGCGCCAGAGGCCGACGAAGTGGTGACGGTGACGCTCCAGGCCAATCCCGTCGGGTACACCGTCGGCGCAGTGAATGCGGTATCGGTTCGCATAGGACCGGCTCGGCCGACGACGGAGGGATTGCAGTCTGGTCAGACCGCAGAGTTAGTGACTACAGCGGCCGCTGTGGTCGATGCAGTAGCCGCAGCTGACGCGGTTGTTCCAGTGATCGAGATCTCGACTGGTTCGGTGGTGGTTACCGAAGGCCGGCCAGTGATCGTCACCGTTGCCGCCGACGTGGCACCGACTACCGACTTGGAGGTACCTATCGCAGTGTCGGGAGATGTCACAGTGGATGACGATTATTTGGCGCCCGATGCAACGGTAGTCATTCCGGCCGGATCCACATCGACCACCGTGGAGATTGCCACTGTGAGCGACACCGAGCGTGAACCATATGAGGACTTGAAGGTAACCATTGCCGGTGGCTTTGATTCACTGAGCGCTGTCGCACCACAGACTCTCGCCGTTTACGACGCCCGAAAGGAGGTCGATGACCTGCTGGAACGGGTGGACGAACTCGTTGAGGACATTGCCGAAAAGGAGGACGACGTAGCTGATCTAGAGGCTGAAGACGAAGCGGTTACTGTCGCCGAAGCCCGTCTGGTCGATGCCGGGATCCTCACCGAGGTTCAGGCTCGGTCTGGCGATGTCAGTCCCGCCGAGGCCGAGAATCTAGAGAACCTCCAAAAGCAGGTGGATGACACCGCTGAAGTGGTGAGTGACGGAACGGACTTCATTACCACGGTGGAGGAGCGGCTGGTCAGTCTGGGGATCCTCACCGAGGTTCAGGCTCGGTCTGGCGATGTCAGTCCCGCCGAGGCCGAGAATTTGGAAAATCTCCAGGAGGCGGTCGAGGACGCCGCTGAAGTGGTTCGCTACGGAACGGACTTCATTACCACGGTGGAGGAGCGGCTGGTCAGCTTGGGGATCCTCACCGAGGTTCAGGCTCGGTCTGGCGATGTCAGTCCCGCCGAGGCTGAGAATTTGGAAAATCTCCAGGAGGCGGTCGAAGATGTCGACGAGGACATCTCGAACGGCAAGGCCGGTGTCACCATCTTGGACTGGCATGCGGCGGTGGCTGCTCGTGACGATGCAGTCGATGCCGCTCTCGATGATGTGACCGAGTTGGACTGGCTGGCGGCAGTAAGGGCTCGTGACGATGCAGTCGATGCCGCCTTGGAGAGATCTGAAGAACTTCGAGTGGCTCGGGATGAACTCAAGGTCCTTCAGGACGAACAACAACGACTTGACTACCGGCTTGCCTCGGCTCGGGAAAGCCTACGAGTGGCGCAAGCCGCCCGCTGGGTGCTGGGTGACGCTGACGAGGTCACAGTGAGTCTCGATGACCCGGACGTGCCTGACGAACCGATTCTGGTGCTTCGGGCCGATGGCGAGATGGTGGGCGAGGGAGGTACAGCTACCTTTACCATTGAGACGACGGTGGAGTTGGTCGAGGACCTCGACGTGCTTTATGTAGTCGGGGGGTCAGCCACTGCTGACGCCGATTACAACGCGCCCGACGGTGATATCACGATGGTTGTCGGGCAGGAGCGCGTAGTCCTGTCCATTCCGATTCGTACAGATGATGACGTGGAGGCCGACGAGACCGTCGAGGTCCGTCTTCTGGCTGATCCCTTGGGGAACTACCGTTTGAGTGATCGCGACTGGGCGTCGATGATCGTGGAATCCGACGACCTGCCCGAGTTGACTCTGCAAGGTGGTGGGATGGTCGCAGAGGGCGAAAGTTCGACCGTGACCATCCTGGCGGACCAAGCACCTACCGAGGACACGAGCGTGGCGTACTCCGTCGGGGGTAGCGCCCAGGCCGGGGCTGACTACGCAGTCGTGACCGGTACAGCACTTCTCCGGTCAGGTGAGCGTTCGGTAGATGTGGTCATCCGGACTATCGACGATGACGTTGTGTTTGAGCCCGGTGACATGGTCGTCGCATCTTGGCCGGTTCGCGTTGGCACGGTGTCGGTTGAGGAGGGCGACTATGTCCAGCAGGGCACGCCTCTGTTCGATCTGACCGAGCCGGCGTTCACCATTCGGCTATCGGCTTCACCCACCGATCGGGCACAGTTGGCCGTCGGCCAAGACGTGACTGTGAATCTTGACGCCGGTGATCAGGAGTCATTCGGCACCATCACCGAACTGGACGACAACGCGACAAATTCGACGACTGGCACGGAGACATACGAAGGGGTGGTTACGGCCACCGAGGATCTTGTCGGCGTCGATGGGGCGGTAGTGACCATTGATGTGGTCGTGGAGGAGTCCGTCGACGCTGTTGTGGTCCCGATTGCCGCGGTGTTGTCCGACGGCGGACAAGAAACGGTTCGGGTCGTGACACCGGAAGGTGTAATTGATCGACGGGCCATCGAAACCGGAATGCTGGACGGTGCTTACGTAGAGATCGTCTCCGGTGTTTCGCCCGGCGAATATGTGATTCTGGAGATCGACCGGTCGTGACCGAGGCTTCTCCGCCAGGCGAGATGACTGGGCCGCAGGTGGTCCTTGCCCTTGAGGGTGTTTCACGGGTCTACGGGACCGAGGTCCTTGTCCGAGCCTTGGATGACGTCTCGCTGGACATTCGGGCTGGGGAGTACCTGTCGATTGTCGGACCATCGGGGTCAGGTAAATCGACGATGCTGGGTCTGCTCGGTGTCCTCGACTTGCCTACAGAGGGTGCGATCCGAGTCTGGGGGACCGACGTGACCTGTCTGGCAGATGGAGAGCGGTCGCGTTTGCGAGGCGAGGCAATTGGATTCGTGTTCCAGCAGTTCCACTTAATTCCCCACCTAACCGCTCTGGGAAACGTAGAGACAGCCCTCCTTTACAAGGGACTTTCGGCCCGTGAACGTCGAGGCCGAGCCATGGCAGCTCTTGAGCAGGTAGGTCTAGAGGCCCGTTTCGACCATCGGCCGGTTCAACTGTCCGGAGGTGAGCAACAGCGGGTGGCCATCGCCCGCGCTATTTCGACCGATCCGGGGGTGGTGCTGGCCGACGAGCCGACCGGTGCGCTGGATAGCCGCAACGCCGACAACGTGATGCAGATTTTCGAAGACCTGCGCTCGCCTGAGAGGGCCATCTGCACTGTCACCCACGATCTGAGCGTGGCCAACGCGGCCCAACGCAAGATTTCGATGCTGGATGGACGGATCGTTTCCGACGAAATGCTTCGCCATGACCAAGGAGTCGGGACATGAGACGTTTCCGCGAATTGGTGGGCGTGGCCATAAGTGGCCTGACGGCCCGGAAGATTCGCACAGCACTCATCATGTTGGGGCCAATCCTTGGCGTAGCAGCCATCGTGGCTGCTATCGGAATTAACGAGAGTTCCAAGGGTCACCTCAAGGCCAAACTCCAGGAGTTGGGCACCGATCTCATCGTTGTGAATGCCTCCACCGGAATGGGCTTCGGTCAAGATCCGGTGATTGAGGCTGCTGCGGTATCAAGGGTGAGCCGGTTGCCCGACGTGACAGCAGTGACCGGCACCCGTCAACTTTCCGACATCGTGACCGTGCCTTTTGAGGGGGCCGAAGATTACTACCGTGCCTTTCCAGTCCCAGTCATTGCTTCGGGTCTGAGCCTGCCAAAGACCCTCGAGGTGCCGATGGTCAGCGGCCGCTTCCTCAACGACTATGACCGGGATTCTGGCGCCCGCGTAGCGGTCATCGGACGTGATTTGGCTGACGAGTATGGGTATCTAGCAGGTGAGCCACGGACCATTTTGCTGAACGGACTTGAGTATGGAGTGGTTGGCGTCCTCGACTGGGTCCTTCTGGAGCCGTCCATGGACTCTGCGGTATTCGTCACCTTTACCAGTGCCGTCGAAGATTGGGAGTTGGACGAGCCTGATCCCAGCCGTCTATATGTTCGCGCTCCTACCCATACCTCCTTGGTAGCAGCGGAAATCCCAACCGTCGTTAGCCTTGGCGGACCTGATGGCGCAAACGCTTCAGTACCCACTGATCTCTTGGATGCCCAGTCGCAGGTGGACGAGAGTCTGAACAACCTGACCAAGATGATGGGAGGCCTGGCGTTGGTCGTGGGCGGAGTCGGTATTGCCAATGTGATGTCGATTTCGGTTATCCAACGGTCATCGGAGATCGGCATTCGGAGGGCTCTTGGCCACAACCGGGGGACTATTGCGGTGCAGTTCTTGTTTGAGGCCCTAGTGGTGGGCGTGTTTGGCGGGGTGCTCGGAGCCCTAGTCGGAGCCGGAGTGGTCTGGGGCGTAGCCGAACAGCGGGGCTACACAATGGTGCTCTCGGTCGCTGGTCTCGTTGCCTGGGCGCTGGTGTCAGTTGGGGTAGCTGTTGTCGCCGGTCTCTATCCGTCTTCAAAGGCGGCCCGGCTCGAACCATTGGAGACACTCCGTCTGGGGTGAGCTGCCGGTCCTAGCATCAGGGTTGATGAGTTCTGACCTGTTAGATGCCTATGGATGGTCGGGTGGTCCGCGCCCGGCCGACGGTCGTCTAGGTCGGATCGTGCGGGTCGACCGAGGTGAAGTCGATGTCGTAACTGACGATGGCCGCATCCGGGTGCTTTCGGACTCGCAGCGATCGCAGGATCTGGTGGCTCCGGCTACAGGCGATTGGGTGGTAGTGGTGGACGATATTGATCTCGGTCCGTTGGTGGGGCGGGTGCTGGATCGGGAAAATACCGTGTCGCGGCGCGACCCTTCGGAGGCGGTTGTCGAACAGGTGCTGGTCGCAAACGTGGATCGAGTCCTAATCGTCCATGGGCTCGACCGACCGCTGCCCCCGGGACGCTTGGAACGGTTTCTCGTCGTTGCGTGGGATAGTGGCGCTGAGGTGTCCGTAGTGCTGACAAAGGCTGATCGGAATCCCATCGCTGCTCGGGAGGTGGGCGCAGTGGTCAGGGCGCTAGCTCCTGACGTGCAGGTCCTCGTAGTCGGTCTTTCGGCGGAGGCCGAGATCCTCGATGGGGACGACGATGCTTCTGGACTGGCCGCTGTCGAGGCGCTGATGGTGCCGGGTCAGACGGTAGTCCTGCTTGGCGAGTCGGGTGCGGGCAAGTCCACACTGGTTAACGCTCTGGTGGGTAATGAGATTTTGCCTACTGGAGAGGTGCGTGCAGGAGACTCGAAAGGACGACACACTACAGTCAGCCGCGAATTGGTCCAGCGACCCGCTGGTGGGCTTTTGGTTGACACCCCGGGTATCCGGGCCGTTGGCATCTGGGACGCCGAGGAGTCTTTGGCTCGTGTATTCGGTGACCTGGAGGAGCGGTCTTTTTCCTGCCGATTTGCTGACTGTGGCCATGATGCTGAGCCGGACTGTGCCGTGATGGCCGAGGTAGAGGCGGGTCGGGAGGATCATCGCCGGATTGTTCGCTACAGAGCCCTGAGGGCGGAGTTGGTCGAACAGCGTGAGCGGGAGATTCAGCGCGGACGGCGTGCTCGACGCGGTCGTCGACGCTAAGTGGTTCCCACATGGACAGCGCCGGTTTGGACGTAGTTCAAATCAGCTCAGGATTTCGCAGCCTCGTGGGCGACTAGTGATCTTCGATCTACCTTGTCGCCAGCATTGAGCGGTAGGACATCCACTATCCGCAGGTCGGAGGGGAGTTTGTAGTGAGACAGATAATCGCCGGCATGGGCAATCAGTTCGCTTAGATCGGGTGGCCGCTCGGGATCTGTGGGTACCACGACAGCGATGCCCACTTCGCCCATGGTTGAGTCGGGCCTGGGAACAACTGCGACTTGAGCCACGCTTGGGTGGGTGCTGAGGACCGCCTCGACTTCCAACGGGTACACGTTGTAACCGCCGCGGATATACATCTCTTTGATCCGGCCGGCCAAGCGCACGCAGCCGGCATTGTCGACTTTCGCAAGATCCCCGGTTCGGAGCCATCCGTTCTTCAAAACTTCTGCAGTGCCTATTGGGTCCCGCCAATAGCCGGACATGACGCTGGGGGCACGAAGCCATAGTTCGCCTATTTCGCCGTCCTTGGCCACGCGTCCATCCCGGTCTCGAATCTCCGCCTGGACACCCGGGCGAGGCCGCCCGACGGTATTTAGGGCTTCCTCCTCGTCTGCATCAAGAGCCGTGCTGAGACCAATGCCGCCAGACTCCGTCGATGAGTAGCGGATGGAATAGGGGGCGTTGAAGCGCCGGCGAGCCTCTTCGACGAGTGTGGGTGGAGACGGTCCAGCGCCCACCACGACAGCTCGCACCGACGATAGGTCTCGCTCATCGAAGTCCGGCTCTCCAAGTAGGAGAGCGATCTGTGCGGCCACCCCGTTAACGGCTGGAAGCCGGTAGCGCTCTATGAGGTCGAGCAGAGCATCTGCTGACCACCGATCCAGAATGTGGATGGTGGCACCACTAGCCAGTTGCCACGGGAGCTTTGTCATGAAGCCGACATGAGAGAAGGCGGTTCCGCTGACCATGTGGCCACCATCTCCCCATGCGCCACCAGCCTCAATCTGCTGGATGGCGGCCAGTTGTCGATCAGTGAACCAGGCACCTTTTGGGTCGCCAGTGGATCCCGAGGTAAAGCAGATGCAGGTTGGTCGATCGGGGTCGTAGGAGACCTTCGGTGGCGGTCGGAGGTCTTGGCGGAGGTCAGAGAGGAGGTGAGTTAGATCTTGGGTTGGCTCAATGGACAGGATCTCTCTGGATTCGAGGCCCGGGATCGAATCTTTGGTAGCTAGGACGAGATCTGGATCGACCGCCTCACATAGAAGGATCCGTTCGGCGGGTCGAAGTCTGGGGTTTGCTCCGGCGGTAGTTGCGCCCAACTTTGCTGCTGCAACGTAAGAGATGACGTATTCGAGACCTGATGGCAGTGCCAGAAGGATTACCCCTCCTTCGCGTAGGCCCCGGGCAGCTAGCCCGGTGGCTACCTCGTCGGAGATCAGGTCGAGATTCCGGTAGGTCAGTTCTGTGCCTGATGAAAGTTGAAGGGCGGTCCGGTCTAAGTATTTTCGGGCAGCGTCGTTGACCACGCTCTGGATAAAGGGACGGTCGCCGAGGGCTAACTGACTTTCGGGGCCTGCGGGCGTTCCCGTCTGGGGCTTCATTGCTTACCTGTCGAAAAGCTCGAGGATCCGCTCAGATGGCCTTGCGACCACAGCGCGGTCGCCGAGCACTCCGACTGGGCGTTGCATAAGTGGTGGATGTTTGAGCAGCAACTCGACCACTGCTGTGGGGTCCACTAAGTCGGTCTCTCGCAGGCCGAGGTCTGTGAAGGTGGAGTCTTGGCGGACCATCGCAGATGGAGAGTCGTCAATTGCTCCGATAATGAGCGATAAATCGTCGCGGTCGAGCGGGTCTTTCAGGTACTCCACGACGTCGAACTCGACGCCGCGCTCCTCGAGTAGGACGAGGGCGCCACGGGATTTTCCTCAACGGGGGTTGTGGACGAGAAGAAGTCGGTGAGGGTCAAGAGTTGCCATCGCCGTGGACCGTACCGGCCCGGGCTGCGGTCGACGTGGACGAAGACCATAGAATCGTCTAATCGGCCCGCCGAAGATCCTTCGTGCGGGTCGTCTTAGAGGACGGCTCGACCGGCGGGTCGTCAAAAACCCGGGAGCTGAGCCCCATGAGTCGACGGAGCGACGCCATCGAACGCTTCACCGTCGAGGCCGAGGCGTCGGGTCTGGAGATAGAAGTACAGCGCTATCCGGACGGCACTCGCACCGCTGCCGATGCTGCAGAAGCCGTGGGCTGCCACGTCGACCAGATTGTCAAGTCTTTGGTTTTCATGTCTGACGTGCGACCGGTGCTCGTCCTTTGCAGCGGTGGCCGACGAGTGGACGAAGAGCGTCTCGCCTCCTATCTAGGTACCGAGATCCGCATCGCGGGGGCTAGCGAGGTGCGGGCGGCTACTGGGTTCGCAATCGGGGGGACTCCGCCGCTGGGTCACACCGTGCCGCTGCGAACACTGGTTGATCCCCACCTTATGGACTTCGACGAAGTCTGGGCGGCAGCGGGTACGCCGGACTCGGTTTTTCCAGTTAGGCCGAAGGACCTGGTTAAGGCAACTGCAGGGGCGGTCGTCGGGGTTACTCGATGACTTGGCCTATGGCGGCATCGTCCGATTGGTTGGGGCTGGTTAGCCGTCGATCTCGACGTAGTCGAGGGGAAGTGAGGTCGTGGACTTGAGTTCCTCCATCACGAAGATCGAGCGGAAGCCAGCGAAGTCGATGGTTTGCGTCATTCGTTTGTAGAAGTCGTCATATGCGGCGATGTCGGGAACCATGACTCTGAGCATGTAGTCGACCTGACCGCTGGTTCGCCAAGCGTCGATGATTTCCGGAAAGTTGGAGATGCCAGCCACGAATTGTTCCAGCCACGAGGCTGAATGGTCGTTTGCTCGTATCTCCACCAGTGCGGTGAGTCCAAGGTTGATTGCAGCGGGGTCCACGAGATCGACTCGGCCTTTAATCACCCCCCGTTCGCGGAGTCTCTGTACCCGCCGCCAACATGATGTGGCAGATAGGCCAATCGTCTCTCCGAGTTCTGCAGTCGACATCGAGGAATCTTGTTGCAGAAGTTGAACGAGATCACGGTCAATTCGATCCATAGTGCAAGAATAATGCAGAGAATAGAATAATTCGAAATATTACATCCATAAATCTGTCTATTTAAGCGAGAAATGCACGGATATGTCAGGCAATCCTCCCTATGTTCTTCCCATGAGGATCCACGGCATCTTCACGGATCATCCGGCTTCAGTTGGCGAGACTTGGCGCCAGCACGCTCGCTTTGCTCTATCGACGGCGGGGACCCTGACTGCAGCGGCACTGGCTGCTGCCGTTCACGCTGCCGTCCCGGCCCTTTTCCCGACCACGGCCAGTCGGGCCATTGATCGGCTCCATGAGCGGGTGCATGGAATCCGCGGTTCCGACGCTGCAAGGATCACCACCGTGGAGCGAAGCGCTGCATGAGACGGGTTGTGTGAGCGGGGCTTCAAGTCCTCTCCTCGTCGAGGTCACCCGCTCTGGGGGAGTCGAGAGTTGGCACGAGGTTGACGTAGCCATCGTCGACGTCTCGGGCGCCGTCGTCAGTTCGTGGGGGGAATTCGGTCGCCCGGTCCTACCGAGATCGGCAGCGAAGCCATTGCAGGCGCTACCGCTGGTGACCAGTGGTGCTGCCGATGCTTTCGGGCTGGGCAACGTCGAGTTGGCACTAGCTTGCGGCAGCCATGATGGCGAGCCGCTGCATGTGACCGCTGTCGAGCAGTGGCTCCACCGCATCAACCTCACAGTTGACGCCTTGGCCTGCGGCGTGCAGAGGCCTCTGCATGACGCTTCGATGACCGCGTTGGTCGCCGCTGGACTAGAGCCAAACGCTTTTCATAACAACTGCTCTGGGAAGCACGCCGGATTCCTGACCGTGTGTCGTCACCTTGACCTCCCTGTCGGCGACTATCAGATGTCAGACCACAGGCTGCAGGTGGATCATGTGACTCCGGCCTTGGCGAATTGGTGTGGAGTTGATTTGGCTGGTCAGTATCCGGCAGTTGACGGTTGCGGGATCCCGGTTTGGTCGCTGCCGCTCGATCGACTCGCCGCGGGTTGGGCCAGCCTGGGCGCATCTACCTCCGAGGAACCGGCGGGCCGTCTAATGGGGGCAATGAGGTCAGAGCCCTTTCACGTGGCAGGCTCGGAGCGTGCCTGTACCCGTCTAATCGCTTCTTGCGATGGAGGAGTCGTGGTGAAGACCGGGGCCGAGGGCGTGTTTTGTGCCGCACTCCCTGAGGATGGGATGGGCTTAGCGCTGAAGGTTCGTGATGGAGCCCATCGTGCTGCCGTGGCCGCTATCGAGTGGCTCTTGACATCTTTGGGCCGGTACGACGGCGAGGTGGGTGAGATGATCGAAAATCGGACTGGCACAACCGTTGGCGAGGTCCGGGTTGCCGACGGCGGGACTCGGCCTGACCGTTCGTAGGGTTGGCCTCGTCCCGGCCTAAGAGCGAAAGAGGCCGTGCGTCAATGGAGGAGCGCGACATGGGAATTAGCGATGGACGGGTGGTAATCGTCACTGGAGCCGGTCGGGGTCTCGGCAAGGCCCACGCTTTGGCCTTCGCTGCTGAGGGTGCTCGAGTGATTGTCAACGACCTCGGATTGGGACGCGAGGGCCAAGTTTCCGAGCCCGGTCCGACGCCGGCACAGGCTGTGGTTTCTGAGATTAAGGCCATGGGTGGCGAGGCCATCGTCGACAGTTCGGACGTAGCTGACTGGGAGCAGGCCGAAGCTCTGATCGCGCGGGCCGTCGACCAGTGGGGCCGGCTCGACACGCTGGTGTGTAACGCTGGATTTCTCCGAGATCGGATGCTGGCCAATATGTCTGAGGAGGAGTGGGATTCGGTGATACGGGTCCATCTCAAGGGGCATTTCGCTCCAACTCGCCACGCCATCAGTTACTGGAGGGATCGCAGTAAGGCCGGAGAAGAGGTTGCCGGCCGGGTGGTTTTGACTTCGTCGGGAGCGGGGCTCATGGGCAGTGTCGGCCAGGGAAACTACGCGGCGGCAAAGGCTGGTATTGCCCTGTTGGTGGTTCAGGCGGCTGCTGAATGGGGGCGCTATGGCGTGCTCGTCAACGGCGTGGCTCCAGATGCCCGGACTCGGATGACCGAAGGTCTGTTCTACGGAGATGTGCCGGAGGAGGCCTGGGACGAGAAAGATCCGGCCAACGTGTCGCCGTTAATCGTGTGGCTTGGGAGTGAGGCCTGTGACGTGACCGGTCGGGTTTTCGAGGCCACCGGTGGTCAGTTGAACGTGTGTGACGGGTGGCAGCATGGTCCGGTGGTGTCTGTGGGAAAACGCCGCTTTGAGGTCGGAGAGGTAGGTGACGCCGTCCACCAGTCGATTAGTGAGGCGCCCGAACCGGCCCCTGTCTTCGGTGTTTGACCGCCACGATGCTGTCAGGCCGGTTGCGGCCGACGGCTAGGTCTTAAGTTGACGGTGTTGTAGGGCGTTCAAGTTCGGAACGTTCGACCCGGGCGAACGCTTGGTCGAGGAGTTGGTGGGCTTCGTCGGCATTCACACCGAGTTGACGTAGGTCGAAGGCGAACTGATCGGCGGTTCCGGCTAAGCGTTCGCGCCGCTGACTTAGTGGTTCCGAGTGAGGTGGTTCGTTCACCACAAACGTGCCTCGGCGCCCGCGGCCCTCAGCGGCACCATCAACCTCCAGTTCCCTATAGGCCCTTGCCACCGTGCCGGGGGCGAGGTTGGCCTTACCGGCGAGATGACGAATGGTTGGTAGTCGGGACCCTGGTTCGAGGTGTCCGACGGCGATCATGACCGCGAACTGGGCGCGTAACTGTTCATAGAGAGGAACCGTGCTGAGGGGATCGAGCCGGAGTACCAGACGGTGGGACCGACCCTTGGCTTCCGCAGAGTGGACGATTAGAGGTGTTGCCATAATTTTATATATTGTATTGATACAAATAGACAGAATATCGGGAATCTTCTTGAAATCTTTGCCTGAGATAGTGATACAAGAAAGAATCTGTATCAGGAGTGGTGCTCTTTGATGGGCGTTTAGAACCCGGTCAGGCCGGGAGACTGGAGATCCCGACATGAAGCTGGTTACGGCAGTGATCAAACCCTTCAAGCTTGACGACGTGAAGGACAGTCTGGCCACCCTCGGAGTCCAGGGCATGACAGTGAGCGAGGTCCAGGGGTTTGGCCGGCAGGGAGGCCACAGTGAGACCTACCGAGGCACCGAGTACAAGGTTCTCTTCACCCCGAAGACTCGTGTGGAAGTCGTCGTCGACGACGACGTAGTCGAGCGCGTTGTGGACACCGTCGTGGCAGCCGCCCGAACCGAGAAGATCGGTGACGGCAAGGTGTGGGTTACTGATGTCGGCAGTTTGGTTCGCATCCGGACCGGCGAACGTGGGGCTGACGCCGTCTGACCAAATGGGCAGTTTCAGTTCCAACACCTTTGGAACCAACTTGACGAGGCGCCGCCGACTACCGTCGCCAATTATGAGTCCCGACTCCGTCGAAACTGATGCCACCGACATGGTTCGTTACGAGTTGCGCGATCAGGTTGCCTGGATCACCATTGACAACCCGACGAAAGGCAATGCTCTATCGCCGGAAATTCGGGACCGCATCGCTGAACTGGTGTCGGGCAACAACGGACGGTTTGAGGCTCGGGCCATAGTCATCACCGCGGTAGGAGACAAGTTCTTCTGTAGCGGCGCCGACATCAGTGCCGACCGCGAACACCCGCCACGTGCTGATGACGCTCCGGCGTTGATTGTTGGTGAGTCTCGCCGCATGATGCTTGAGGGTCAGCTCAAGCTCATGCCAGCCATTCTGGATTGCGAGTTGCCAGTCATCGCCGCTGTCAATGGCACGGCTGCTGGCGTCGGTGCCCACCTCGCCCTGTGTTGTGACCTAGTGATCATGGCCGAGCACGCCAAGCTGATCGAGATATTCGCTCGTCGTGGCCTGGTTCCCGATGGCCTTGGCGCGTGGATCCTCCCGAGGCTGGTAGGCCTTCAGAAGACTAAGGAGTTAATGTTCTTCGCTGAAGACATTTCGGCCGAAGAGGCCTTGAGCCTCGGCCTCTGCAATCGGGTGGTTCCAGCCAGCGATCTGATTGACGCGGCCAGTGAGTGGGCTGGACGCCTAGCATCGGGTCCCACGCGAAGCCTGATGTTGACCAAGTGGCTGGTTAACCGGGCACTGGACGTCGATCGGCGGACGTTGGAGGACAATGAAGCCTGGGCTGTGGAGCTCAACAACAGAACGATGGACATGGCCGAGGGAATCGCCAGTTTCCGCGAGCGGCGCGAACCGGTTTGGCGGGGCTTCTAGAGATATGGCTTATGGTCATGGATCGGCCGTACCGGCCACCGATGCTGGTTTCCGGGCCGGTTCTTGTCAGTGATCATCCGAGTCAACACCGCTGGTCAGGTAGCCATCGACGACCATGACGTGTTTACCGACTTCCATGTGCAGGCGTCTTCCGAACTGGTCGGTAACGATCTGGCCGCCACCATGGGCGAGGACACGCGGGTCGACGGCGAGTATCTCTGGGTGGCGGAGGCGGCGATTCGCCTCTGGTCGATCGGACAGACTGATAAGGCGTGGGATGATGGCTTTTCGGCAATGGTGGACTATGCCCGCTCTCGTGGCTGGACCAATCCGGCGGGCACCCACCTCCGAGCCCACGTTGATTATGCCTAGGTCCATTCGGGCGCTGAGACGACCGGGATCTGTGACAACTCAAGAAAAGAGGAGAACGCTGTGGCCGATCTGACGGTGCTGCACAATCCGCATTGACATGCCTCCAAGAATGCCTTGGCGGTCGCCGAGGAATTAGGGGTAGAGGTCGACGTAGTGCTCTATATGAAGCAACCGCCTGATGAGATCCTGCTACGTCGAATAGCGACGGGCCTCGAAGACCCTGTAGAGGACTTGGTGAGAAAGGATTCTCAGTTCAAGAAGTTGGAGCTTGAACCGGATGATTACGCCGGGAACTTGGAGGCCGTAGTCGAACTTCTGGCTCGTCGAAAGGCGCTGCTGCAGCGGCCTGTACTCGTTCGGGGTGATCTATCCGGTGACGGGCCACTGGTAGCTGCTGTAGGCCGGCCAAAGGAACGCCTGTACGAGTTCATCGGTGGATGCCGGTGACTCCAACCGCTGATTTGTGTGATGACCATGGCGACGCCGTCCACTTGCTTTCTGGCGATTTCATTTCATATGGCAGTTTGGCGACTTTCTGTGGGCCAATTACCACGCTTTCGGTTTTCGAGGACAACTCTCGTGCGTGACGCTCTGGAGGAGCCCGGCGAGGGTCGGGTATTGGTGGTCGCTGGTGGTGGATCAAAGAGGTGCGCGCTCGTCGGCGGGAACCTCGGCATACTGCCGGTTGACAACGGCTGGGCGGGCATCGTCGTGGACGGATGCGTTCGCGACGCCGCCGAGCTCCGGGAGGCGTCTCTGGGCATCCGTGCACGTGGGACCTGCCCCCGGAAGAGCGTGAAGCGAGGTCAGGGCGACCGGGATGTCTTGGTTTCCGTGGCTGACGTGGACCTTGCGCCCGGTATGTGGTTATGGGCTGATGATGATGGGATTGTGGTTGCCGACCACGACCTTGAGGCTGGAATTTAAGGGTTCGCTCTCACCAAAGAGACAACTGACGACACCAACGGAATTGCAGGAACGAATGTCTACGACGCACCAGAACCAACTAGAGGCGGTGCGCAGGCACCGTGGCTTCATCGCTGCCCTGGACCAGAGCGGTGGTAGCTCGCCGGGAGCATTACGTAAGTACGGGGTATCTGACGAGGCTTGGTCCGGTGACGACGAGATGTTCGATCACATCCACGCGATGAGAGCCCGGATAGTTACTAGTCCCAGCTTTAACGGCGACCGTGTGATGGGAGCCATTCTCTTCGAGGGGACGATGGACCGCGAGGTTGAGGGTCAACCATCGGCGGAATATCTGTGGAAGAACAAAGGAGTCGTACCCTTCCTCAAGGTCGACAAGGGTCTGGCTGACGAAGGGGATGGTGTGCAGTTGATGAAGCCGAATCCGGATCTGGAAGCTCTACTCGACCGTGGCCTTGGTGAGGGGATCTTCGGAACCAAGATGCGGTCGGTTATCAAGGTGGCCAGTGAGTCGGGAGTTGGGGCTGTCGTCGACCAACAGTTTTCCGAAGGTGCGCGGATTCTCGCTAAAGGCCTCGTTCCCATTCTTGAACCCGAGGTGGACATCAATAGCCCGTCCAAAGCCAGCGCCGAGGACCTGCTGCTGGCGGCTCTGACGGCCGGTCTTGACGAATTGCCGGATGGGCAACAGGTGATGTTCAAACTGACTCTGCCCGAAGTCGATGATCACTACAGCGAACTAGTCGATCACGCCAAAGTGCTCAAGGTTGTAGCTCTTTCTGGCGGTTATTCCCGCGAGGAGGCGAACGCGCGTCTCTCCCGCAACCGCGGAATGGTGGCCAGCTTCTCCCGGGCGCTTGTTGAGGACTTAGTCGTTGATCAGTCGGCCGACGACTTTGATGCAACGCTCGACGCGTCAATAGCCGAAATCTACGCGGCCGGAGACTTGTAGAAACGCTGATCAGGCGCAGGCCCGGGGTCGGGTCCCGGAGTCACCGTCAGTCGAACGCAGGCCGACGCTTCTCGGACAGGGCTTGCACGCCCTCTAGGTACTGGTCAGACCCTATGTGGGCATCAAATCGGTTTAAGGAGTCAGCCACGCTGCTCGCCGCGTTCCGATGGAGGTCTAGGTAGACCTGACGTCGGGTGGCGGACAAGCTAGACCGAGCCACCGGGCCCAAGAATTCTTCTATCCAAGCGAGCGTTCCGGCCAGAGCGTCGTCGAAGAGGCCATTTACGAGACCCATTTCGTGGGCCTCATCAGTGCCTACCACTCGGCTGGTCAGGAGTATGTCGTTGGCCCGGCTTAGGCCGATCAAGCGGGGAAGTTGCCAGGAAAGTCCATATTCAGCAGGAAGGCCCAACTTCCCATGGGCAGCAGTCAGTTTGGCGCCTGGCACGGCGAATCGCAGGTCGGCAAAACAAGCCAGAACCAGTCCCACACCGGCCGTCGCTCCGTTGATGGCTGCAACAACGGGTTTTTCCAGTCCGAAGTGGTATACGAAGTCAGCGTCGAAAGCCCGGTCAACCCCGAAGCCAGGGCGTGAAACGTTGCCTAAGACCCCGTCGTCGTAGTCTCCCCGTTCAGCATGACCCTGCAAGGCTTTAGCGTCGGCGCCAACGCAAAAGGTGCCACCTTCTGGATCGCCGGTCACTACGACTGCCTTAACGGAGGGGTCTGATTCAGCTTGCTCCAACAGCCACCGATATTCGGTGTGCATGCGCCCGGTCCATGCGTTGTGTCGTTCGGGGCGCGACAAGAACACCACAGCGGTGGTGCCGAGTACCTCGTATTTGGTTGACCTCAAATCCATAGGAGCGGACCGTAGCGGTCCTTATTCATGCTGGAACTTGTGGGCTTCATCCGCGTCGGGTTTCTCTCACCCGACGGCTGGCCGGTACCTTCGCCACGTTGGCACCACCCGCGGTGTCCGGAATTGGAGAGATTTCCATGCTCGCAGCGATCCTGATGGAGACGCCTACCGAAGAACTTGTCGTCGCTGACGACGTGACGCTTCGGGACCTTGCCGCCGGAGATGTCCAGGTGAAGATCGCCCACAGCGGCGTCTGCCACTCGGATCTGTCCACCATGAACGGAACTATTCCGCTCGCGCCACCTGCTGTCCTCGGCCATGAGGGGGCTGGTGTGGTCACTGCCGTTGGTGACGGCGTCAGCCATGTGGCGCCCGGCGACCATGTGATCATTGCCTTCTCGCCCCCTTGTGGTGCTTGCCCGTACTGCACCGGTCGCGGTCAGCCCAACTTGTGCATGAATGGTCTGGTGGCCATGGGCACCAACCAGCAGTTCCGTCGGGGCGACACAGTGATCGGATCGATGACGGGCTGTGGCACGTTCGCTGAGGAGACCATCGTGCCCGGTCTAGCAGCGGTGAAGATTGACGATGACATTCCGCTTGACGTAGCCGCGCTGGTTGGTTGTGGTGTTACCACCGGGGTTGGTGCGGCTCTCAACACAGCGAAGGTCAGTCCGGGTTCCTCGGTGTTGATCATTGGTGCTGGAGGAGTCGGAGTGGCGGCGATCCAGGGTGCGCGGGTGGCTGGTGCAGCTGAGATCGTGGCTGTCGATCTCCATGAGGGAAAGCTGGATCGGGCGAAGGCTTTTGGAGCCACTCATGGAGTCACCCCTGACGACCTTCCGGGAGCTCTGGCCGAAGTTACCGGTGGAGAGGGTTTTGATTTCACCTTGGAGTGCATAGGTATGCCTGCCACTATGCGCCAAGCCTTCGACATGACTCGCCGAGGTGGCACAGCGTGCATCGTCGGGGTGGGCCGGGCTGAGGAGACCTTCGCACTTTCGGCCTTCGAGATGTTCTTCTCCGAGAAGACCCTCGTTGGCTCAATGTATGGGGGAGCCGACGTTCGAACTGACTTCAATCGGTTCCTTCGGCTCTATAAGTCGGGGCGGCTTGACCTTGAGGGGATGATCACCCGGCGCATCCAGATCGACGAAATCAACGACGCCTTGGCTTGCATGGGTGATGCCGACGTCATTCGCCAGGTCATCGACTTCTGATTCCGCCCCGACCCCCTGACCGGAAACCTTTTGACAGGGCGGCCCACTTCCATGGCTGAGCGTTTGCGGGCCGATTTGGTCGTCGAATACCCGTTTACCCGGACTACCGGCCCGGTGGTTGGCGCCTTCCTGACTGGTTTGCGCGATGGTCGGATCATTGGGGTCCGGATTTCAGACGGACGAGTCGTAGTGCCTCCGCTCGAGGCCGATCCGGTTACCGGGGCGTCAATTGATGAGATTGTCGAGGTGGCTTCGACCGGGATTGTCGTGAGCTGGACTTGGGTGGATCCGCCCCGCCCCAGTTCGCCATGGAATCGACCTCACGGCCTGGCGCTGGTTCGACTCGACGGCGCCGACACCTCGATTTTGCATGGAGTGCTAGTCGATTCACCCGAAGATCTGGAGACCGGAATGCGCGTGGAGGCGGTATGGGCGGCTGACCGGATCGGCCACATACACGACCTCGTCGGTTTCGCTCCCGTGGGTTGCGGGGTACACCCGACGCCTCCTCCTCAAGGCTCGTTCGAGGAGCCGGTTCGATCGGTCCAGACCCCGATCCGTCTCGACTACGACTTCATCCCGAGTGCCGCAGCGCAGGAATACCTCCATGCATACGCGACAAAGCGGATCCTGGGCAACCGGTCTCCCGTTGATGGCGCTGTTTTCGTGCCACCACGGGGAATCGACCCGCGTCACGGGGTTGTCGCTGACGAGATGGTTGAATTGGCCGACACCGGCCACGTTGGGAATTTCTGTGTCACCCACCTACCCATCCCGGGTAGGAACGACTTGGATACACCTTATGTAAGTGCCTGGATCCACTTGGATGGTGCCGACGTCGGATTCCTCGGTCTAGTGGCAGGTTGCGAAGTGAACGAAGTCCGCATCGGTATGCGGGTCAAGGCGGTTTGGAAACCCGACGAGGAGCTGGGCCCCACCGCCGAGAACGTTCTGTACTGGGAGCCCACCGGTGAACCTGATGTCTCGGCCCACGAGGCCGGCAACCGGGCCTGGTCCGCCGGCCAGGAATCAGATGTCAGGAAGGCCGATGCGTGAGGTCGCGGTCGTGTCGACCGCCGTCCATCAGGTCGAAGCTCTTACCTTTACTACCGACGTCCAACTCATGGTCCCGTTGGTCAGCGCAGCTCGCGATGCCGTGGGAATCACTCAAGATGACGTCGACTTCACATGTTCTGGCAGCAGCGATTTTCTCGCGGGTCAAGCATTCTCGTTCGTCCACACGTTGGATGCCGTCGGAGCAGTGCCTCCGATCAGCGAGAGCCACGTTGAGATGGACGGAGCATTCGCACTTTACGAGGCATGGGTCAAACTGCAGACAGGCGAGGCCGATGTGGCGCTCGTCTACTCCTACGGAAAGTCATCGCCTGGCTGTCGGAAGGACGTGTTGGCAGCTCAACTCGATCCCTATGTAGTCGGTCCCTTGTGGCCCGACGCCCACGCCATCGCAGCCCTACAGGCACGTGTCTTGTTGGAGTCCGGAGCAGCCACGCCTGAGGACCTAGCTATGGTGGCAGTGCGCAGCCAGCGGAATGCCGTCGGCAATCCGAATGCGCTGCGGTCTTCTAGTGAGTTGACGGTCAGCGATGTGCTGGCTGAGCCAGTGGTGGCCGATCCGCTAAGGCCATCGGATCTTTCGGCGGAGTCGGACGGTGGGTGTGCTGTTGTGTTGGCCGCCGGCAATCGGGCCCGTTCCTTATGCGAACGACCGGCTTGGATAACCGGCATTGACCACCGGATCGACCCTCAGGCTCTTGGGCTTCGCGATCTCACCCGGGCACCGGCAGCTGCGATGGCTGCCCAACGGGCCGGAGTGAAGACTGATCGACTCGATGTTGCTGAGTTGCACGTGGCTAGCACCGCCCAAGCGCACTTGTTGGTCAAGGAGATTGGCTTATCCGATGGAGTATTGGTTGATCCGTCAGGTGGCTCCCTAGCGGCCGACACGCTTATGGCCTCAGGGCTTGTCCGAATAGCAGAGGTGGCGAGTCGAATCTCGTCGGGCGAAGTTGACCGTGGACTGGCGCACGCCTCCTCGGGCCCCTGCCTCCAGCAGAACCTGATCTGCGTGCTGGAGGGCGACTAGCGGTGGGGTCCCTTGGCGAGCACACAGCGGTCCTTGGCGTCGGGCAGACCGAGTACCGGGCTACCCGTGGGGATGTTTCCATCGCTGGGCTCGTCCGTGAGGCGGCCCATCGGGCCTTAGAGGACGCAGCCTGCACCTGGGCTGATATCGACGCGGTGGTAATCGGAAAGGCACCTGACTTCTTCGAGGGCCTCATGATGCCAGAGCTATTCCTCGCCGACGCCCTTTGCTTTGGCGGCAAGCCCATCTTGCGAGTCCATACAGCAGGGTCTGTCGGCGGTTCCACTGCTCTGGTTGCTACTTCACTGATCCGATCCCGAGTCCACCGCCGTGTTCTAACCCTTGGGTTTGAGAAGCAGTCGGAGTCCAACGCGACATGGGCGCTGTCGCTTCCCCAACCGTTCTCGGTATCCATCAACGCTGGTGCCGGTGGCTACTTCTCGCCGATTATCCGTCAGTACATAGAGCGCTCCGGGGCACCAGAGTTGGTCGGTTGTATGGTCGCGTTCAAGGATCGCCGTCAGGCTCTGCGCAATCCTTATGCACACCTTCACCAGCATGACCTGACCTTTGATCAGGTGGTCGATGCGCCAATGCTGTGGGACCCCATCCGATACTCGGAAACCTGCCCGTCATCGGATGGAGCATGCGCAATGGTTCTAGGCGATGAAGAGGCCGGCGACGCTGCGGGGCGGCCGGTGGCATGGGTCCATGGCACTGCCATGCGATCCGAGTCCAACAACTTCCCTGGTCGCGACGAGGTCGACCCTCAAGCGAGTCAGGATTGTGCTGCAGACGTGTTCTCCCAGGCAGGGATCATGAACCCGCGGGCCGAGATAGATGCTGCCGAGATATACGTTCCGTTCTCTTGGTACGAGCCGATGTGGCTGGAGAGCCTCGGCTTTGCCGAACGAGACCACGGTTGGCGCATGGTTGAGGATGGATCGACGGCACTGGACGGCGGAGACCTTCCAGTGAACTGCTCAGGCGGGGTGCTGTCTTCCAACCCGATTGGGGCCTCTGGGATGATCCGATTCGCGGAGGCCGCCCTTCAGGTGAGGGGCTTAGCTGGCGATCATCAGGTGGACGGGGCCCGACGGACCCTTGGCCATGCTTACGGGGGAGGGGCTCAATACTTCGCCATGTGGATAGTTGGCGCCGACAAGCCATGACAGGGTCCATTTTGGTGCATAGTGAAACGAGTCCTGGGACTCTCCGAGCGCCTAGGTTTTCAGTTGCCCCGGGACTGCCCACCGACCGCCCGGGCAGGGAGGAATGGCCGTGCGAGTCATCGTCGACTACGACCTATGCGAGAGCAATGCCATCTGCATGCAGATTGCCCCTGACATTTTCGAAGTGAGGGATGACGATTTCCTTTACGTCCTCGAAGAGCAGCCTGCAGACGACCGGCGGGCGGCTCTGGAGGAAGCGGTCCAGCGCTGTCCCAAACAGGCCATCGCTGTAGAGAACTGAGGTGGCTGTTGTCGACGGGCGGAATAGGGCCCATCGACCAGTGACGGTGCGCTCTTCGGTGACCATTGTCGGCGCCTCTTTGGCCGGCCTATGGGCTGCTGAAACACTGCGCCGCGAGGGGTTCGAAGGTCGGATCTCGCTTCTTGGCGATGAGCTTCATGCGCCGTATGACCGGCCGCCACTGTCCAAGAAGTACTTGGCAGGCGCCGTCGGACGTGACCGAGTAGACCTTCTAACGCCCGAGAAGGCTGCAGAGCTAGATCTCGACCTTCGGCTTGGCTGTTGTGCTACGGGCTTGGACGTCTCGGCTCGCGAACTGGAGGTTGATGGCACGCCTGAACTCTTCGACGGATTGGTCATTGCCACCGGTGCTCGCTGCCGAAGCCTGTTAGGGGCTGAAGGAGTTGCTGGAGTCCACACGCTTAGGACTATCGACGACTCCGACGCAATTGCGTCAGCTATATCTGATGGTGCTCGTCAGGTAGTAGTCGTCGGTGCCGGCTTCATTGGTGCTGAGGTGGCATCTACCGCGGTCGAGGCGGGAGCCGAAGTGATCATGGTCGAGGCTCTGGATACGCCGTTCGGCCGAGTGTTGGGACCCGAGATGGGCGCCGTACTAGCCGATCTGCATCGGCACCGTGGGGTAGACCTACGCACCGGGACCGGCGTGGAAGCTGTGTTGACCGATGGTTCGAACGGAACCGGTCGGATCACTGGCCTCCGCCTCGACGATGGAAACGAACTGGGTGCCGACCTTGTAGTGGTGGGGATTGGGGTGATCCCCAACGTCGAATGGTTGGAGGGCTCCGGCCTGACCCTCGATGATGGTGTGGTCTGTGACGAGACGTGTCTTGCCGCCCCTGGTGTTGTGGCCGCAGGTGACGTGGCTCGTTGGTTCAACCCGCGGTATGGAGAGGCCATGAGATTGGAACACTGGGACAACGCCGTCCAGCAGGGCGCGCATGCCGCTCGTCGCCTGTTGGTCGCTGACGAGGAGGCCGAGCCCTTCGCGCCCGTGCCATGGTTCTGGAGCGACCAGTACGACCGGAAGTTGCAGTTGGCTGGTCGGCCGAATCCCGAAGATGATGTTCGAGTGGTAGCTGGGGCGACGAAAGAGCACCGGTTTGTCGCCTTTTTCGGTCAGGGCGATTCCTTCCATGCCGTGCTTGGCATGAACCGCCCGAGGCACGTAATGCAAGCCAAGGCATTGCTCGACGATGGCGCCTCATGGGACGAGGCGATCGGCTTTGCCGCCGATTGGGAGTGATTGACTGGCGGAGGTTCCTCCCGCGTTTCGCAGCCTCACTCTGGCTGGTCCTGACAGTGGCCTCAGTGGCTGGGTGTGGAGGCGATGGCCCTTCAACATTTAACGCGGCTTCGGTGGTGCCGCTCGTTCCTGATGCTCTCCTGCCTAGCGCCTCTCACCTAGTAGACGACGTTGAGTGTGACCTGCCTGAACCCAGCCGCCTAGGCCCTCTGGCCTGCACGGCGGTGGTGGCTGGCCTCGAGATCCCGGTTCTTGTGCATTCGCCCGGTCTCGACGGCCGGATCCGAATCGAGTCACCAGCCAAGGTGGTGCTGGCCACCAACGTAGCGAATCACGTCAATGATCGGCTCCGTTCTGAGACTGGTGTTGAGGCTCGCACAGCGTGCGTTCCAGAAGCCAGAGTGGCGCGTAAAGGCCAAGCATTTGACTGTACGGCCATCGACCCAGCAGATCGGCAGATCCCGATACGAGTCACGTTGGTTGATGCCGCTGGCGCATTTCGGGTGGATTGGAGGTCGGGAGATGGGCCCTAGAAACCGGAGAGCAGTTGCTTACGAAGACGTAGATTGACATGACGCCGCTCCCGGTGCTGGTCGATAGTCAGGCCGCCCTGTGGCACAGCGTTGGCTCCAAGGAAGACGTCCACGTTGGGCTGGTGAGAGACGACGAGAGCCCGGATGCCCTCGAGCATTCGGGCGACACTGTTGGATGGAAGGCGACTGTTGAGGTCTTGCCATTGGTCGACCATCCACGTCCAGACGTAGGCCCGCTCGGCGGGGTGGGTTAGCGCTGCCCGCAGCAGGAACGGGGCGTCTTGGGTTCGGATCGTCCCGTCATCGATTTCGGATAGCAGTGAGTCAACTTCAAGTCGACTGGGAAATAAGGCGAGAGCGCGAAGATGCCGTTGCTCGTCCTGTGCGGTGGTGGCCTCGTCGACTCGGCTGCGACATCGAGCTCGATCGGTGGTGTCTCCGTGACTGGCCACGATGGATACAACCGCCGCGGCGACGGCTGGATCTGAGTCGCTGTCGGCGGTGCACCAGCGGCGGCGAGCCTCTCCGATTACAGCACCGTCGTCGGCCAGAGTCCCCGCTGCGGCGAGCACGGCCCCTCGAAGTTGCCGAGTCCGATCATCCTCGTGGGGCCCAGGTTCCCAACCTAGCTGTTCAACGATCCCAGCTAGGAGAGAACCGGCCTCCGCAGCCGTACGCCTATGTCGCTCTGGAGCGACGAGATCGATGGTGCTCAGGCCGTGCAGGATGGCCTGCCAGACGGCCAAGTCGTCCTCGCCCCCGGGGCGATCGACAAAGCGGGTGACGAATACAGGAAAGTCCAACGGGTCTGCCAAACCCGCGAGTGTGGCCGCCCAGCGGTCGTCAACCGCTGATGCTCGTTCAGTGGCAGTAAGGGCTCCGGCGTCGTAGACGTCCACGCCGAATGTGCGGTGGAAGCCGGTCGCTCCGGCGTTGGCTGTCAGGAGGGGACGGTCTAGGGCGATTTCCACCGGTTCGCTGCCCAGAAGAAGGCGGTACTCGCCGGCGTCAGTGCGCAGCCGCAAAGGAACCGTCCACGCCGGAGTCGATTCATCGGCCATCTCACCATCTGAGAGGTAGCGGAATCGGCGTTGCGATATCCGGCACACACCGCTTTCGTTTGATACCTCTACCACTGGGTGGCCGCCTTGGAAGATCCATCCTTCCATCAGGTCTCCGACCGGTTCGCCGGTCGTTTCCTCCAAAGCGGCCCAGAGGTCATTGTTGTCTGTATTTCCGCCCAGATGCGTTGATAGGTAATGGCGGACCCCATCTCGGAATGGTCCCTCGCCAAGATATTGCTCGAGCATTCGGACTACCGCGGCGCCCTTTTCGTAGGTGAGCAGGTCGAACATTGACTCGGCATCGGTTGGCGTGACTACCGGATATTCGATGGGCCGGGTAGCAGCTAGGGCATCCACGTCAAGAGCCGCCGACCGGGCTGTCGTGAATCCGGTCCACACCTCCCACTCTGGTCGGAATGCTTCGACGGCCTTCATCTCCATGAAAGTGGCAAAGGCTTCGTTGAGCCAGATTCCGTTCCACCAACTCATGGTGACCAAGTCTCCGAACCATAGGTGAGCGAGTTCGTGGCTGAGCACGGCGGACACGCTCTCTAGTTCCCGTTGGTCAGCGGTAGCCGGATCCACGAGTAGGAGGACCTCCCGAAAGGTGATGCACCCGAGGTTCTCCATAGCTCCGAATGCGAAGTCAGGGAGGGCTACCAGATCGACCTTTTCGCCGGGGATGGCAATGCCGTACCAGTCGGCTAGCCAACGCAATGAGTGGCTTGCCACCTCAAGAGCGAAGGCCGTTTGCTCACCTCGCCCGGGAGGATGGATTACTCGGACAGGGATGCCGTCTACGTCAACCGGCGGGGTGGCCTCTAGAGGGCCGATCACAAAGGCCACTAGGTAGGTGGGCAGCGGGATGGTGTCAGCAAAGATGACGCGGTCGTGGGCCCCGTTCGGGGACTTTCCCGGGAAAGTTGCTCCAACCGAGTCGTCCTCCGCCAAGCTCACACGAGACACTTCAGCGGCATTGGACACTGCCAGCATCCCGGATGGGACGTCAAGTGTGACGCTGAAGGTGGCCTTGCGATCTGGTTCGTCGAAGCAAGGGAAGGCCCGTCGGGCATCCGTAGACTGAAACTGAGTGGTGGCGATGACGTGTTCCTTGCCGTCGACTACCAGGGTGCTTCGATAAAAGCCCCGAAGGCGGTCGTTGAGCACTCCGGTGAATGCCAGTTCGATTCGCACCGGTCCGGGTTGCAGGTCCAAGTTGGTTAGGACCAACCGTTCGTTTTCGGAATCCAGCATCAACTCCGGCTTGTTGCGGTGCCCACTGTTCGTCACGGTCGCCGTCGTCACCATGAGATCGGCGGCGTTGAGAACTATTGCATTGTTCGCCTCGATAACTTCGGCCTCGATGGCCACTATCCCGGCGAAGGTGGCTTCTACGAGATCGGGACGCAAGTGCAGGCTGTAGTGGTGGGGCACTACGTGCCGGGGTAGGCGGCCCTCTTCGGCATTATGGACAGGAGCTTCAAACACCGGGGCACCGTACCGTTCGTTTAGCAGGCATGATGGTTGCAGGCGGCCGGTAGGCCTTCGACGCGCAGGAGCTCATGTGGCTGACGGGAATGATGAGAATTTGGACGTGGTCGGTGTAGGCAACGCCATTGTTGACGTCCTTGCCGAAGTCGACGATGCGTTTATTGCCGAGCACGAACTGGCCAAGGGCGCTATGACGCTCATTGATACCGAGCGGGCCGTTGAGCTCTACGCCGCCATGCCGCCCGGTCTCGAGGAGTCTGGGGGGTCCGCAGCCAACACGATGGTAGGTGTCGCTTCCTTCGGCGGTCGGGCGGCGTATATCGGCAAGGTAGCTACCGACTTCCTAGGCGAGGTGTTCCGCCGCGACCTCCGGCACGTGGGCGTCAGTTTCGATGTGCCGGGCGTGTCGGGAGCCCAGCCGACTGCCCGGTGCCTCATCCAGGTCACGCCAGACGCACAGAGGACGATGAATACCTACCTCGGCATTTCGTCTCATCTCTCCCCTCAGGAGATCAATGGGGACCTAGTGATGTCGGCCTCGTACCTGTACTGCGAGGGATACTTGTGGGACGCCGAAGAGGCGAAGGCCGCAATTCGCCATGCTATGGATCTGGCTAACGCCGCTGGACGCACCGTGTCTCTGACCTTGTCTGATGGTTTCTGCGTAGAACGGCACCGGGATGAGTGGCGGGATTTGCTGGCGGACCGAGTCGATGTCGTCTTTGGTAATGCCAATGAGGTCTGCTCGCTATTTGAAGTGGACAACATCGAAGTGGCAGCTGACGCCGTTGCGTCTGAGGGTGACCTGGCATTTATCACACTCGGGAAAAAGGGTTCAATGGTCGTCCACGGCGCCGAGCGCACCAGAATTGAGGCAGACGAACTTGAGGCTGTCGTCGACACCACTGGAGCCGGAGATCTTTATGCCGCCGGTGTGCTATTCGGTCTAAGCCAGGGGGCGGATCTACGGCAGGCGGCCCGACTCGGGAGCATTGCTGCTGCTGAGGTCATCAGCCACCTGGGGGCTCGTCCAGGGCGTGTGCTGTCGGAGGTGGCCGCTTCAATCTTGGGTTGAGAGGTCTCCGCTGGCCGGCGGCGTCGTTCAATCTGGTGGCTGGATTCCCTCAACAGAGGACAGCGGTTCTAGCGTGTTTGCATGTTCGACGAATACTCCTGTTTCGACGTCAAGTTCGATGGCGGAGTGGCGACTGTGACCATGAGCCGCGGTGACCAACTCAATACGATGGTTCCTGAATTCTGGGACGAGTTGCCGGCACTTATTGGTGAAATTGATGCCGCCGGCGAAGTCCGAGTAGTGGTCTTGGCCTCCACCGGTCGACATTTCTCGGCTGGCATGGACTTGGCTGTCTTTTCGGGCGCAGGTTTCAAGCCTGACGCTCCACAGTCGGTAATTCGATCCAATATGAGGGCCAACGTTCTCCACTTGCAGGAGACTTTTTCCGCTCTAGAGAAGGCCCGGTTGCCAGTGCTGGCGGCTATTCAGGGCGGCTGCATAGGCGGCGCCGTCGACATGGTGACAGCCTGTGACCTTCGTTACGCGACAGAGGATGCCTTCTTCTGCATTCAGGAGATCAACATTGGTATGACCGCTGACGTTGGGACTCTTCAGCGCCTTCCCGGACTAATCCCGGAAGGTATTTGCCGAGAGTTGGCCTATACGGGAAGACGCATGCCCGCCGATGAAGCAAAGTCAGTTGGCCTTGTAAATGAAGTATTCGCTGACCATCAGGCCTTGCTCGAGGGGGTCCATACTGTTGCTCAAACCATCGCCTCGAAGCCACCTGTTGCGATTCAGGGAACCAAGGTAAGCCTCAACTATGCCCGGGACCATTCAACCGCAGATGCTCTTGAGCACATCGCGACTTGGCAGGCAGGGATGTTTCAACCGTCAGACATGGCTGAAGCGTTCGCGGCGAAGGCTGAGGACAGGGATCCGGAGTTTGATGACTTGCTACCTTTCCGGGGCGGTGTTGGCGACGGGGTCTAGTCGCGGTTCACTCGGCCTTTGGGCCGTCGCCGGCAGGTCGGAATCCCAGCCCCAGATCGCCGAGGCGCACCAAAGCGCTGCTGATCCATCCGCCTAGAGCAGCGAAGTGGTCGTCGAGTGACCTGCCGTCCTCCAGTATCTCTTCGTGGAGAACGTAGGTGCCGCCGTAGCCGACCTCCACGGCCCAGTCTGCTTCTTCGCCTTCTAGGCCATCAGTGCGGGCTTCCCAGGACGTTTCAACGGTTACCCCATTTCGGTCCATCTTGGTGTCGCCAAGGAGCGGAGCCTCGTCTGGCAGAGCTGAAAGGAACAGGTTGGGGTCTGGAGGGGCGTCAAGTCTCTGGACCCGAAGCGCGAGTTCCACGACTATTTCGGGCGGTTCCGTGGCCCCGCCATCCAGGTACCACTGGCGGTACGACGTTTGAGCCCAGGTCGGCCACTCAAGGGTTAGATCGCAGCGGATACGGGGCGGGTCTCCCTCGCCGGGCATGCCATATGACGTCGCCCAAGTCACGTCGCCTAGCAGTACGTCAGCGTGAAACCTCTCTTCAAGTGCCTGGCGTTCGAGGCGTGCTGACTCCAGGGCATCGCGTAGGGCCCCTATGGCATCGGTAAATACATGATCAAGCATGGGAAGTTGAGACTACCGATCGTCTTCTATCCAATTAGGAGTAGGCCCTCAATACTGCGCAGGTTTCCAATCGGCCAAACTGTTGTCACGTGACTGCCGTATCGACACCCATAGCTGTTCGGCGTTTCGATGCTGGGGGGGCTCGAAGGATTGCGCTGGCCGCCCAGGGCTTCACCGACCCTGTGCCCACCGGTCGGATTGACGTTCGCCACTATCGGAGAGTGATCGGTCGGCTTGGCTTATTGCAACTCGACTCAGTCCAGGCCGTCTGTCGTTCGCATTACCTGCCGGTATACAGCCGACTAGGACCGTATGACCGAGGTCGGCTCGATGATTGGCTCTGGCACTCTGGCGAGATGTTCGAGACTTGGTCCCACGAGGCCTCCGTTGCCCCCGTCGAACTAGAGCCTTTGCTGCGGTGGAGCAGGGATCGGGCCCGCTCGGGTGAGACTTGGTCCGGGCTTGCTGCAATGGCTGGGAAGTGCCCGGATTATGTGGCTGCGGTTTTAGAGGAGGTGCGTCGCCAAGGACCGATACCTGCCTCGGCCCTTTCTGATCCCCGTCCCCGTAAGGGCATGTGGTGGGACGGCCGTTCTGACGGCAAGCGCGCTCTCGAATGGCTGTTTCGGATCGGAGAGGTGGGAAGCCGACGGACCGAAAACTTTGAGAGGGTCTACGATCTCCTTGACCAAATTGTTCCGACCGCTGTGCTGGGTCTATCTACCCCGGACGAGGCGACCGCTCAACGGGACCTTCTCGAGTTGGCCGGTCGGTGTCTGGGACTGGGGACGGCGAGTGACCTAGCCGATTACTTTCGGATCGGCAGTTCCGTAGCTCGCTCTCGTCTCGCTGAACTGGTGGAGGCCGGATACCTGATTCCCGCGGAAGTAGAGGGGTGGCGCGAGCCGGCCTACCTGCACCCGTCGGCTGTCCAACCTCGTGTGGTAAACGCCCGGACTCTGCTGTCGCCCTTTGATCCCGTGGTGTGGTGTCGGCCTCGGGCAGAGCGACTCTTTGGATTTCGGTACCGGATCGAAATTTATGTGCCCAAGCCGGATCGGAAGTTCGGTTATTACGTCATGCCATTCTTGCTCGGTGATCGACTGGTCGGCCGGGTTGATGTGAAGGCTGATCGGAAAGCAGATTGTCTCTTGGCCCGCGGGGTTTTCGCCGAGGATGGCGTGGACCGTGGTCAGGTGGCTTCCGAGTTGTCTATAGAACTGGACCGTCTTGCCCGGTTTCTTGGTCTAAGCGGCGTCGATGTCGCTCGTCGCGGAAACCTTGCCGGAGCATTGCGTTCAGCTAGAACCTGAGATCCGTCCTGAAAATCCGGCCGTCGTGATGAAAGAAGTAGATCTTCGAGTTGGCGGTGAGGATTGATCGGCGTCTCGCACAGGTAGGAACATGTGAGCGGATTGTCCCGTAGAAATTGATGACACGAGTCGAGTTGGTGTATCGAGTGCCATTGCACTTCTTGGCCAGCTTTGATCATGTGACGCCAGGTGCCACGTATTCGTCGCGATTGCCTGACTGGAGGTCGTGTACACGATGACGTAATGCCTGCTCGGTGGTGGCAACCCTTTTGCCAAGCCGTCAGGCTAGATCTCGCCGCCAGGAGGCATAACGGGTGGCCTGGCCTAGGGCGACCACGGCTCGATCGGCGGACGGATAGCACAATCGACCTGACGCCCGGACGGCGGCCACCATCGGGTTGTCGGGTCTTGCTACGGCTAGCTCGGAAGCAACCAGTACAGGCTTGTCGTGGGTAGTTGATGCTTCAACAGCTGCTGTTGCGTAGCGATTTTCCTGGTTTTCGTGGAACTCCACGATGCGTCGTAGTCCGTGGTCGGGATAGAACGGTCCACCACGGGTTAGGGCGGCGGTATTTCCCTGTATGCCCAAGCCCAGTTGGATGATGGCATCGACGCTGTGGTGCCCGGCCACCAGATCCAGCAACTCGGGAATGGTGTCGCGTGTCTCGCCGCCGGCCAAGTCCACTGGATTGTTGCGACTCCACCTGGGTGGGAGCATTGAGTCGATGGCCGTTAGGAGGTCTTTGGGTAGCGGCGCCAACTCTAAGCTGGGATGGGTTGTTACAGCGTCGGCAGCTACGACGCCCCAGCCACCAGCTGTGGTTAGAACCACCACCTGATTGCCGGCGGGCAGTGGCTGGGTAGCAAAGGTGGCGGCCAGATCGAATGCTGCCTCGATGCTTGGAGCCCGGGACATGCCCGCCTGGCGGGCCATGCCATCAAAGATCCGATCGTCGGAGGCCAGCGAACCGGTGTGTGATGCTGCGGCCCGCTGGCCACCGCTGGTCCTCCCGCCCTTGACTACGACCACTGGCATTCGCGGGGTGATGGCCTGAACGCGTTCGAAGAAGTCACGACCGTCGTGGAGCCCCTCCACGTAACACAGACCTACGTCGGTCTCCGGGTCGTCGGCAAACCATTCCAGATAGTCGGCAAGGCCTGTGGCGGCAGCGTTGCCTGCCGAGACTGAGCGACTGATACCGATGCCGGTCTGGCTGGCGTAATTCAAGAACGCGGAAACGAAATTCCCGGACTGTGAGGCCACTCCAATCCGTCCGCGGGGTGGGTAGGGGGCGACTATCTGGGCGCATAGGCCAGACGGCGGCGAGGTGACTCCTTGGCCATTGGGGCCTGCCAGTATCAGGTCCAGTTCGTTTGCCAGCGCGACCAGACGGGCTTCGGTGGCCGCGCCTGTTTCGCCAGTTTCTGAATAGCCGCCTGCAGCTACGAAAACAGCTCGTACGCCCTTTGTCGCCGCAGTTCGAACAATCTCCTCGTTGGCCGATGCCGGGGTGCACACCACAAGTAACTCAGCGGCGCTGTCTGGTAGGGCATCGATCGATGGAAGGACCGGTCTGTCCAAGATTGTGCCCTCCTCCCGGCCTACGGCGAAAACGTTGCCGGTATAGCCGCACGAGAGCAGGTTGTGGAGCGTGACGAAGCCGAACTTGCCGGGGTGGCTGGACACGCCGGTGACCACTACGCCCTGAGGCTCAAAAAGCGGAGTGAGGTCACGGGCCATCAGTTTGGATCGCCGGATGTCGCGGCAGTCTCGAACGTTCCGCTAGAGGGAAGGTGTCTTCTTTCGACGAGGACGTCGACAGCTATCGGCTGACCTTCGACCACAATCAGCGGGTTGAGGTCGATCGAGACGAGATCCGGGTCGTCTGCTAGGTCTGAGAGGGCACATATCGTGTCGACCAAAGCTTCTCGGTCCACAGCCGGTTGGCCACGAAACGGGCCTAGCAGCGCCTGAGCAGACAGGTCGTTCAGCAGATCGTGGGCCTCCTTGCGGCCAAGGGGGGCCAGACGGAAAGCCACATCGGCGAAGACCTCGGCCAGGATCCCCCCGACGCCAAGCATGACGCACGGTCCAAATTGGGGATCGCGAACTAGTCCGGCGATCAGTTCCCGGTCGCCTCGTGCCATGGCCGTGATCAGCAACTCGACAGATCCGTCCTCGGGTCGGGCCGCTTCCAGTAGTTCGATGCCGGCTGCCCGAACCTCCTCGGCCGAGTCGATTCCCAATCGCAATAGGCCCCGCTCGGTCTTGTGGGCAATGGCGTCTCCGCATAACTTGACTGCCACTGGGAAGCCGATCGTCTTCGCCGCAACGACCGCCTCCTCGGGATCAGGTGCAGTGGCCCAGTCGGAGACGACGACGCCCGCGTTGGTAACGGTGGTGCGCGAGGCGGCTTCTGAAATAGTGACCATAGACAGAAGTGCCTATCACGACCGTTAGCCAATCTGACTAGCGAACGATGTGTCACCTAGCCCATCAGGGCGGAGTACCCGGGCTTGACGGTGTTCTCGATGAGGTTCAAGCGCTCATCGAACGGGAGAAAGGCGCTCTTCAGGGCATTGACGGTCAGCCACTGCAGGTCGCTGAGACCCCAGCCGAATGTCTCGTGAAGGCTGGCCATCTCTGACGTCATTGACACATTGCTCATCAGACGGTTGTCGGTGTTCACCGTCACCCGAAAGCCCAGCGACCGGAGAAGTCCGATTGGATGTGAGGCCAAGTCGGCTACTGCACCGGTGTGGACATTCGAGGTGGGGCATAGCTCTAGTGGGATGCGTCGGTCTCGAACATAGGCGGCCAAGCGCCCGAGGCGGGCTGTGCCGTCGGCATCCACATTGATGTCGTCGACGATTCGAACTCCGTGGCCGAGGCGTTCGGCGCCGCAGAACTGGACTGCCTCCCAGATTGAGGCTGGTCCGAACGCCTCTCCAGCATGGATGGTGAAGTGGAAGTTCTCCCGCTGGAGGTATTGAAAGGCTTCAAGGTGGAGTGTCGGCGGGTAGCCGGACTCTCGGCCGGCGATGTCAAAGCCGACTACACCACGGTCCCGATAACGGACGGCTAGTTCGGCGACTTCCCGCGAATCGGTTGAGGTCCGCATAGCTGTGACCAGCGCGCGGATAGTCAGTACGGTGTCCGCCGAACCGTCGGAAAAACCGGCTAGCACGGACTCCAAGACTTCTTCGAGAGCCATACCCATTTCGGTGTGAAGCCCCGGAGCGAAGCGCACCTCGGCGTAGACGCAACCTTCGGCTGCTAAATCCATCGCGCACTCGGCGGCTACCCGATAGCAGGCCTCCGGGGTCTGCATGACTCCCACGGTGTGCTCGAATGTTTCTAGGTAGAGCCCCAAGTCGCGCCTGTTTGCACCCCGCTGAAACCAGGCGGCGAGACCATCAGCGTCGGTGGCGGGGAGGCGGTGCCCGGTAGTGTCGGCTAAGTCCAAAACGGTGGTAGGACGAAGGCCACCGTCGAGATGATCGTGGAGGACGACCTTCGGAACCCGGCGTATGGTTTCCAATCCCAAAGAGGAGCCGGTGTCGTTCTTAGTCATAGGTCAGGCTAGCTAACTGTCGGGACGCACTCCTCAGAAGCCTCGCAGCGGCAGATCCGGCCCTCGTTGAAGCCAGTTGTCCTCCGGATAGTGCGCAGCGCCGTCGATGATATGCAGGGTGTAGGCCAGTCGAGGTCGGTCTGAGGAGTTGGGGCCGCTCCAGTGGGGAAGGCAGCCGTGAAACGCTATGCACGTTCCCGCTGAGGCTTCTATCGGGACCAAAGCACTTAAATCGTAGGGGGTGGGGTCTAGAACGTCGGTAATCGTTCCGGATCCCTCGCGGCGAAATCGAGTCCGGGCCCCTCCACGGTGGCCACCAGGGATAGCCCACATGCAGCCGTTGTCTACCGTGGCGTCGTCAAGGGCAAACCAGAAACCAACCACGCTCTGAGGTTCGGTCCACAGAAATGTGTGGTCACAGTGACAGACAACTTCGCTGCCGATGTGGGGCGGCTTGAAGATGACCATCGATTGGACCAGTAGTGGTTCGACGAAGCCCAACTCGGCGGCTAGTCCGGCGAGGCTGGGGGTGCGAGAAAAACGGTTGAATACCGGGTCCAGGTCATGCATGGCATGACCCAACTTGTTTAGTGCTCTATCCATGTTGACAACTAGCGTCCCGTCTACATCGAAAGCGCCCTTTTCGAAGAATGGCCGGATTACGTCGGCCGAGGTGAGGAACCAGTCATCTTGGGCGTGAGTCTGCTCCGTGGTCGAGAAAACTGTGGCTGCGCCGGCAGGTAGGTCCCCGTCGGCAAAGGTAGCCACGATCTCGTTGATCCGTTTCCGAAGGTCGTTCAGCAGGTCGTCCTCGACAAAGCGCGGGAGGACGACGAAACCGTCGCGGCTCCAAGTGGTCCGCTGTTGGGGGTCTAGTGGATAGGGCACTATTCCTGTCCACGCCGGTAGCGGAGGCCGTTGGCAGCGGGCATACGGAGCCTGCTGGTTGCAAACACCAGAACCAAAAGTGTGACCAGATGCGGGGTGATTGGTGGCAGTTCTCCGGCAACTTCCTCAGTCGCGGCGTACCACCAGAGGACGGCTGCTGAGGCGCAGACCAGTATCGCTGCTGAGCTGTGTTTGCCTCGCATGAGGGCCCGAAGAGCCAGAGCGACTAGGGCGGCACCGACCAGCAGTAGCAGGGCATGCACTGCTGTCCGGTCTCTGAGTTGCAGTGCATCGGCGAACCCGAATAGCAGTGAGCCGAGCAAGGCGCCGACGGGTTGCCAGTTGCCGAAGATCACGGTGGCCAAACCGATGAACCCTCTTCCCTGAACTTGGCCCTCGCGGTAGACGCCGGTCTGCTCTATGGCGATGAATGCTCCGCCGAATCCTGCCAGAGCGCCGCTTACCACGACCGCAATGAATTTCATTTGGTAGACGGATACGCCAAGGCTGTCTGCAGCTACTGGGTGCTCCCCGGAGGCTCGGATGCGCAGGCCGAAGGGTGTTCGCCACAAAATGAAGACCGAAAGGGGAATGAGGGTCAGAGCTATCAAGGAGGCCCAAGACAGGCTGTTGGTGATGCCAGATAGGACGGCAGCTATGTCAGATATGAGCAGCCAATTCTTGTCTACGAACCAGCTAAGCAAGTCTGGGGTTCCCCATCCAAGAAGATCGCCGCCCGACAAGAAAGGCAGGTCGAGATTGCCGACCGAGTCGACCCGGGGGGATTGTGTTATGCCGCCACCTGACCGTTCAGCGAAAACCTCCCCTGAAAGGAATCGCGCCATCGCTGGAGCGAGGATATTGACGGCCACTCCTGACACGATGTGGTCGACACCGAAGCCCACGGTGGCCACGGCGTGGAGTAAGCCACCTAAGGCGCCACCAGTCACACCAATCACGAGTCCCCACCAAGGGCCAAATTCGAGTGCTCCCCAGGCGCCGAACCATGTGCCAAGAACCATCATTCCTTCTAGGCCGATGTTGACAACGCCAGCTCTTTCAGCCCAGATGCCACCCAGGCCGGCCAGCAAAATGGGCACCGCGCGGCGGAGAGTTGCTTCAGCTGTGCCCGTGGAAATGAGGTCAGTGGTCGTTGGTCTGGCAAGTTCCTGACAGATAGACAGGGTGATTACCACGCCTAGAGCGGCGAGCATCCAGCGCAGCACGATCGACGATCGAAGCAGTTGCATCAAGAGATGCTCCGGTCAGTGGTCTCGGTCGGATGCTGCATGGCGGTGGCGGCGTCTCGAGCTTCGGCAACCCGACGAATTCGGTTGACTACCTCGTATGCCACGACTGCTGCCAGTACCACGACGCCTTGAAGTATCGAAACGATCTCGCGGGGGGCGTCTCCCACTACGTCCAATATGGGCGCGGAGCTGTCGAGCCAACCGAATAGCAATGCGGCTACCGCGATTCCGCCCGGGTGGTTTCGGCCCACTAGGGCAACTGCGATTCCAGTAAAGCCGAGGCCTCGGGTGAATCCCAGATCGTATCTGTGGGCCTGGCCCAGGACCTCCGGGAGTCCGATGAGCCCCGCCACGGCTCCCGACAACAACATGGTCCGAACCACTGTGGCCGCAGGGTCCACACCTGATGCCTCGGCGGCGAAGGGATTTAAGCCAGTGGCGCGAAGGTCAAATCCGGCTCGTGTTCGGTTGAGGAAGGCGTAGAAGAGGACCCCCACGGCTAGGGCTACCAGCATGAATCCCCAGAGTTGACGGCCGCGAGTGATTTCCCGCGTGAACGTCTCGACAAGCGAGTTCAGGTGCGGAAATTGACCCGATGGCGGAATTTCCGGCGTCATCATGTTGAGAGTGGTGTCGTTCTTGTCGAGGAGCCAGGAGCGGAGCAGGAAACCCACGGCGGCAAGGGCGACGGCATTCAGCATGATGGTGGAGATCACTTCATGGACGCCCCTACTGACTTTCAAGTATCCGGCTATTCCGGCAAAGGCTGAGCCGACCGTCATGGCTACGACCATGATCAGGATGACGTGAAGGATTGGCGGTAAATCGACTGCGGCCCCAGCCGAGGCAGCCAAGAGTGCAGCTAGTACGTATTGGCCCTCTACGCCGATATTGAAGAGGTTCATCCGAAAGCCGATGGCTACTGCTATTCCAGCTAGGTAAAGGGGTGTGGCGCGGTTACCGGTTTCCACGAAGGTCTCTAGCCGGGTGCCGTATGAAAGCATTTCTGTCCACGCGTCCATAGGGTTGGTGCCAAAGGCCATGAGTACCAGTGAAGACAGTCCTATAGAGAAGGCGAAAGCACACACAGGTGCAGCCAGAGCGAGAGCGACACGTCGAATGCTCATTTGATGTCGCTCTCTCCATCCACGGAAGCTCCAGTCATGTGGCTTCCTAGGAGGCGGGGCGTCGTGGTAGAGGGGTCCAATTCGGCAGCAAGTCGTCCGCGAAGCATCACCACTAGACGGTCGGCCAAGCCGATCAATTCTTCTAGGTCGGCTGACAACAAAAGCACAGCCATGCCTTCACGCCGTGCTTTTCTTAAGTTGTCCCAAACCGCCGCCTGGGCGCCCACGTCGATACCACGCGTGGGGTGGGCGGCGATGAGCATCTGCGGCCGAGCAGACATCTCTCGTCCGATGACCAACTTTTGTTGATTCCCGCCCGATAGGGCGCGAACTGTTGTGTCTACTCCCGGCGTCCTTACGTCGAAATCCGTGATTATTTGGCTAGCGGCGTCCCTTGCCTTGGAGCGGTCCAGCCACGGGCCTCGCGCATAGGGTCGCCGAGTCTGGTGGCCAAGCATGACGTTTTCCCAAACAGGGGCATCAAGTAGAAGCCCTCTTCGCTGTCGGTCCTCTGGCACGTAACCGAGACCAGCTTCGCGACGACGACGCACCGGCCAGTGGCTGATGGACTCACCGTCTAGGAGCAGATCTCCCTCAGCGAGAAGTCGGAGCCCGAGAATGGCCTCGACGAGTTCGCTCTGGCCATTACCCTCCACGCCAGCTACTCCGAGGATTTCCCCTCGGTGTATGTCGAGGTCAACGGAGCTGACAGCAGGGCGGCCGTCGTCGCCTGAGACAGTCACCGACCGTAGCGAGAGGGTTTTTTGTTGGTTGGATTCTCGTGGCTCAGTTGATGGCTTTGGTAGTTCGGAACCAACCATGAGTTCGGCTAGTTCGGCTGCCGTGACCTCAGATGAGGAGACTGTGGTGACGGTGCGTCCCTGACGTAGCACGGTGATGGTGTCAGCTATGGCCAGGACCTCTTCGAGTTTGTGATCGATAAAGATGATGGTGTGGCCTTTGGCCTTGAGTTCTCGCAAGTTGTGGAAAAGATTCTCCACTTCCTGCGGGACTAATACCGAGGTTGGCTCGTCGAGAATGAGGACCTTTGCGCCCCGGTACAAGACCTTGATGATTTCAACCCGCTGTCGTTCGCCGACCTCAAGGGACTCCACGAGGTCACTTGGCTCCAGATCGAGTCCATAGGATTTGCCTAGTTCTTCGAGGTGGCGGTGAGCCGAGCGGTGGTCAATCATTCCTCGACGGGTCGGTTCGGCGCCCAAAACGACGTTTTCCAGAACGGTTAGGTGGTCGGCCAACATGAAATGTTGGTGGACCATGCCGATTCCTGCGTCTATGGCCTCCGACGGCGATGAAAACCGCACCTCAGTTCCGCCAACCAGCATGCGACCCTCATCTGCGGTCTGCATGCCGTACAGGATCTTCATGAGTGTCGACTTACCAGCACCGTTTTCGCCGACAACAGCGTGAATTTCTCCTTCAGCGACCCTCAGGTTTACGCGGTCGTTGGCCACCACACCGGGGAAACGTTTGGTGATTTCGGATAGTTCCACCGCTGCCGCCGTCGCAGCTTCCGTTGCAGTTATTGGCTTCACGACAATGTCAGTGGAGGATCTTGGCGAAGAAGGCCCGTGTCCGATCGGACCGAGGGTCGTTAAACACATCGTCGGGTGCGCCGATCTCAACGATCTGCCCTTCGTCAATGAAGATGAGTCGGTCAGCGGCTGCTCTGGCGAAGCCCATTTCGTGGGTGACTACGACCATGGTCATGCCCTCAGCGGCTAATTCCAGCATGACGTCCAGGACCTCTTTGACCATCTCGGGGTCCAGTGCTGAGGTGGGTTCATCAAAGAGCATCACTTTGGGTTCCATGGCCAGTGACCTGGCGATCGCCACTCTCTGTTGCTGGCCCCCCGATAGTTGTCGGGGAAACGCATCGGCCTTGTCGGGGATACCTACACGGTCAAGTTGACTCATGGCCACCGAAGTGGCCTCTTCTTTGGACCGGTTGCGTACCTTGCGCTGGGCCAAGGTGATGTTTTCCATCACTGTCAGATGAGGGAAGAGGTTGAATTGCTGAAATACCATGCCGACCTCGGCCCGTACGTGGTCGAGGTCAGTTGCTGCATCGGTAAGAGTAAAGCCGTCGACCTCCACGGTTCCCGACGTGGGGATCTCCAAAAGGTTGATGCAGCGCAAGACAGTGGACTTGCCAGAACCGCTCGGTCCGACGATGACCACCACCTCACCCTCGGCCACTTCTAGGTCTAAGTCCTTTACGGCATGGATAGTCCGGTCAAAGGTCTTGGATACGCGCGTCATGCGGATCATCGGATTTCCGGCCATCACCGTTCGCCTTTCCGGTCCCGAGTCATCCGTCGTTCCAGTACGCCGAGGAGCACCGACAGGCCGAGAGTCAGGCAAAGGTAGATGAAAGCCGAGACGAAGTAGCCCTCGCGGAACTTGAACGTGCTCGCTGAAAACTGGCGGGCTCTCTGGGTTATTTCCAGGGCACCTAGAACCGAAAGAAGCGAAGTGTCCTTCAGAATCGCAATGAAGTCGTTGCCCATTGGCGGGATAATTGCTCGCATGGCTTGCGGCAGGACCACCGACCGCATGGTTTGGCGGCGGTTCAGCCCAAGGGAGCGTCCCGCCTCGGTCTGGCCAGGAGGGATCGACTGAATGCCGCCGCGGAAGATCTCAGCCATGTAAGCGCCGTAAATGATGGCCAAGGTGACCGTTGCTCGCATCTCGAATGAGAGTTTGAACTCCCAGTCGAACCATTCGACCAGCCGAGAGTTGATTAGGTCGGTGGCCTCGGGTACCAGAATTAGAGCCACGGTGAATATCAGCGGGAGCATTGGAATGCCCCGCACGAACTCCACGTAAGTCCGAGAAATATTCCGGATTACGACGTTCCGCGACATCTGACCAGTGCCAGAAACCAAGGCAATGGCTAACGCGATACCAAAGGCATATACGGTCGAACGAAGGGTCAGGCCGAGTCCAGGAATGATGCGTTCCCAGGCCAATGCGTAGTCCTCATTGACGATGATCTGCCAGCCCATCCAGGCCAGCACAGCAATGATGATCAGCGACCACCATGGGAAAGTGTCCCACCAAGGACGCTCATCGGTGATGCGTCCGTCCTTAGTCGATCGGAACTCGCTCACCGGGTGATCCTCACCTTGAAATCCCGTTTCGTTGCAAGGTTGTTGACACTATCGGTTGGGCTGATTCAGCACCTCATACAGCGCGTGCCCTAAAAGGGGGAGGCCGGGGCCTTGTGGCCCCGGCCTCCCGTCACCGTTTCCCGGTCACCCCTGCAGGGGGTCCGGGGTCGGGTTCACCCCTCTAATGTTCAGCCGCCGGCCGCCTCAAGGATCCAAGCGTTCACGTGGTCGGCGTTGTCGGCCATCCAGCCGGTTGCCAACTTCACGACGTGGGCCTCGGAGCCGTCGCCATCG
>MDTE01154674.1_pt1 | contig 40551 bp, 36 predicted proteins | sample 811231 | NCBI WGS metagenome assembly MDTE01 (sample SAMN05326651, study PRJNA326480) | marine metagenome | isolation source: seawater | place: Indian Ocean: Red Sea | collected 2010
ATATACTATTGTTAAAACAGGTGACAGTTCTACTACAGGAACAGGTGCTAAATTTAAATTAGAAAAGAAAGTACGTATTGATCCTTGGAAAGTTAGAATTCCACAATCACCAAAAGCTAAAACACCAGGTATTTGGGGCGAAGACGATATGTTCCCAGGACAATCTGGACGTTATGGTGCGGCTGTTAACGGTATGGACGCATCATCTACATTAGGCGACAACGTGCCAGATGGTACAAGTGCTGATAACAGAGACAATCCAGCAGATGGTTGGCTAATGGAACACACATATCACCCTGCAACAGGGCACTTTATTCCACCAGAAATGGGCGGACACTACTTTGGTACAGACCTAGCTAGACTAAATTTAAGCACAGACGGTACTCCATTTGACGATGGTGTAGCAGATGGGCTACCTGCGGCGCCTACAGACGCTAAAGGAAAGACTAGAATAGCTGGAACTATTAAAGCCAGAAAACAAACTTCCTAATATAATCTCTTTTAAATAACTGCATAGTGCTTGTTATATTAGCACGAATTACGCACAGTTTAAAGGATGATAAATGACAGATAAAAAAAGAAGTTCAGCTATTTTTATTAATGGCGGTGCCGGTCGAGTAATTGCATCTATCCCTGCTCTAGAAAAGTTTCAAGAAGAAAACCCAGATGATGAATTTGTTATTGTTTGTGAAGGAGGTACTGATTTCTTTAAAGGCCATCCTACTTTGTATGCTAGAGTATATGATCATTGGCACAAAGGACTATTTCAAGACAAATTAAAAGAACGTGAATTAATTACACCAGAGCCTTATAGGGTTTGGGAGTACTATAATCAGTTATGCTCTATTGCTCAAGCATATGATATAGCAATAAACAACAAAGGTCTAAGAGAATTACAAAAACCAAGAGTAAGGTTAAACAAAGAAGAAATGATCTTTGGTAAAAAACTTGTAGACGAAGTAAGAGAAAAAACTAAAAAAGATAAGGTAGTTGTATTCCAACCATTTGGTAGAACTACACATCACGAAAACGGAATGATTTCAGACTATAGTGGTAGAAGTTTTGAAGCTGAAAATTCTGTAAACATTGTTAAGAAACTTTCTAAAAAATATGGCGTAATTCATATGGCAGAGTTTGGTATTGACTTTTCTAAACATAAAGTAAAGGAACCTGTAGCAAGTCCAATGGGAGCAGACTTAAGGCATTGGTGTGGTATTATTGCAAACGCAGATTACTTTTTAGGCTGTGATAGTTCAGGACAACATATGGTACACGCACTAGATAAAAAATGTACAGTAGTAATAGGTAGTACATTTCCTATTAACGTATCTTATCCTAATGATGAAAACTTTGACATCTTAGATATGGGTGCAGGTGCAAGAACATATTCGCCTATTAGAGTAACCACTGATGAATTTGCTGATAGAACCAACGATGGTGTTATGGCAATGAATGATAAAGTTGAAGAAATCATTGTTGAATCAGTTACCAACGGACTTAAAGGTGGGCCTAAGGTAGGACCTAAATACCAAGAAGACTAAAATGGGCAGGCTGTACACATTCGGCTGTTCATATACATCTTGGAACTGGCCTACATGGGCAGACTTACTTGCATTAGATTATGAACACAGTGAAAACTGGGGTCATGCAGGATTAGGTAATCGTGCTATAGCTGAACGTGTAGCTGAATGTCATACAAAAAATAAATTCACAAAAATAGATAAGGTAATTGTACAATGGTCAAGTCATTTAAGATATGATTGGCTTAACTTTAAACATGATGAACCTTGGCAAACCAAAGGTAGTGTGTTCAGTTATCAAAACGAAAAAACTTTTGATCAAAAATGGATAGAAACTTTTTATGATGAAAAGGCTTTCTTTTTACACACACTAAACAATATACAATTAACAAAAGGTTTGTTAGAATCAACAGGTTGCGAATTTTATTTTACAAGCATTAGTGATATTAATACACTAGGTACTGATATTCCACATCAAAAAGGACACGGAGAAAACTTGAGAAACACACCTGAACTTGCAGATGCTTTAGAAGAATATGATTTATTAGAATATAAACATATACTAAAAGGCAAACATTGGTTAGAACCGTTAGGTCTTCATGCGTGGAATAGACCAGAATTAAGTTGGTGGTTTGAAGAAGATAATGGAGATAAATGGTTAGAATTACATCCTAGTCCTATGCAACACCTAAGTTGGGTACATACACACAATCAGTTCTTAACTCAAGAACAGAAAAATTTGATAGATACTACTAATAGTGCAAAAACTAACGACTACAAAGAAACTATTTCAAATATTACAAGCACAGTAAAATGGAATAGGACATATAGAGGATTTTAAATGGAAAAGAAACCAGTTTGGATCGCCGGAATAGCCAGAGGACATAACGCAGGTGTGTGTCTTTTAAAAGATGGTGAGATAGTATTTGCAATAGAAGAAGAAAGACTTACACGTCAGAAATATGATGGTGGTCCTTATGCTTCTATGATGAAAATTTTAGAATACACAGACAAACTAGATTTCTTAGTAGTTGCACATACACAAAATTTACAAAGAACAGCAGGTAGAGTAGACTTTAGTGGAGATGATGTTTACACAGGACTTGCACGTAAGATGGGATTAATAAGTAGGAAGCCTTATAACCCAGAAGAAAATCATCCGCAAGTAATTGACATGAGTCATATACATCATAAGCTACACGCCGCAACGGCTTTTTATAGATCAGGCTTTGATAGTGCAGTAGCAGTTATTGTTGATGGTGCAGGTACGTTTATTGATCTACAAACTAATCAAGAACCAATGACTGTTTGGGAAACAGAAACAATATATGACTGTTCGTATCCAGATAATTTTAAAACTATGTACAAACACTTAGGTACTAATGGTCCTGTTACTTCGCAATATCTAAAAGATATGTCAAGTGAATTATATGACGAACCTAAGGAGTGGACACACGATGCGTTCCTTACAGAAAACGCAGGTATTGTAAAAACATATGAAGCAGTAACTGAATACTGTGGCTTTAGTTTTATTGAAGCAGGTAAAACTATGGGATTATTTCCATATGGTAAAAAGACTGATATAAAATTATTCAGAGATGATAGTATGTGGCCCTTGTCAGATAGACAAATGATTGTACCTACATATCCAAATGGTGCTCACGTAAACTATAACTTGTTTGAATATCTTGCAACACATGATAATGAAGATGTTAGCAAACTAGATAACAGAAGGGATATGGCTTATGCTGTACAAACACAATCACAAAATGAAGTTGTTAAACTTATCAAACGTGCAGTTGAAATGTCCGGTAAAAATAAAGTTGTTATTAGTGGCGGCTACGGTCTTAATTGTGTAGCAAACTATGAATATTTAGATCAACTAAAAGACGATAACATTGAAATATATGTTGAACCAGTAAGTAATGATGCAGGTACGGCCATGGGTGCGGCAATGTTAATGCACAGAAAACTTACAAAAGATAATAAAGTACAAGAACAGCAAGATACATTATATGAAGGTCCTGCATATTGTTATTCAGATAAAGAAATAAATGATATTGTAGAAAAATATGGTGCAACTATTGAAGAAGGTGACGATAATAAAGTAGTTGACATTCTAGCAAATAGAAAAATTTGCACAATCTTTCAAGGACGTTCAGAAAATGGACCACGTGCATTAGGTAATAGGACTATTATGTATGATCCAAGTGATCCTGATGGTAAAGATCATGTTAATATTGTAAAACGTAGAGAATACTTTAGACCTTTTGCAGGTAGTATACTTGAAGAAGATGTACATGAATGGTTTGATTTACGTGGTATGAAAAGTTCACCAACAATGATGTATGCTGTAAACTGTCAAGAAGGTATTGCAGAAAAAATTCCAAGCATTATACACGTTGACGGAACTTGCAGAATACAAACTGTAAATGAAAAACAGAATCCACATTATTATAATTTAATTAAGGCGTGGAAAGAAAAGACAGGACTGTCAATTATTTTCAATACAAGTTTTAATTTAGGTGGCGAGCCATTAGTAGAAACTTTAGATGATGCTGTACGTACATTGAAACACAGCGACATCGAGTACTTGTACTTGCCAGAATATAAAAAACTTGTAACATTGAAAAATGACGGCTAAATTTACACAATACTTCGATACAAAAATATACTGGACAGATGAAATAGACGGTTGTGGTAATACCATGATTGATGATTTTCTTGATGCAACTAGTTTTATCACAGAAGATAAGACATTTTACAATACATTAGAATGGTGTAGTGGTCCAGGCTTTTGGGGCTTTGGGTTATTAGGTACAGGTAAAACAGAAAAAATAACTTTATCTGATGTATGGGAACCAAACAAACCCGCAGTACTACAAACAATACTAGAAAATAACCTAGATGAAAAAGCACAATTCTTTCTAAGTGATAATTTTAAAAGCATTCCAGAGCAAACTTTCGATCTAATTGTTGCTAATCCTCCACATTTCAATGGTGACCCGTATGTTGCACACTATGATGATCCAAGGAAATACAAGGATTTAGACTGGTCTATACACAAAAACTTCTTTGATAATGTAGGAAAATATCTGTCAACAGACGGTGTTATTATTCTAGCTGAAAATGTATGGGGGTCAAATCCTGATACTTTCAAAGACATGATTGAGAAGAATAACTTAAAAATTACACATCATTTTCCTTCAAAACAGTATCCGTTAGATATGTGGTATTTGGGGATAGCGAGAGAATCCGCGGAGCGGTAAAAAAGCAAATTTAATGCCGCGAAGCGGTAAAAAGCGGTAATATGCTTTTGAACAGAAGCCGTTACTAATTGAATAAATACTACAAAGAGGATGTTTAATGGCGTTTGATATCAGTAAGTTTTTTCGTAAAGGACAAAACAACACAATAGAATTTAGAGGCGGTAGTAACCTAAGTTATGCCGGTCCTTCAGCTACACTTGTGGAAAACGGCACTGAATTAGACCGTTGGTATGTTGGTTCTTATTTTGGCGTGGAATACACCATTGCTTGTGATGTGAACTCAGCACGTAAAGAGATAATCAAATGCTTATGTACAGCAAGTACAAGCACAGCAAACATAGTAATATACGGTAGAAGTAACCTAGGCAATGACCTATTACAGCTAGAAGTTGAAGTAACCGATTCTTACTTTAAACTTATGGCATATCCAAAGGTACAAGAAGATTCAACTAGTATTAGTGGTGCAAAGATAATACATAGTGCAAACTATTACGCAACACTAAACGAACCAGGACCTGTTATTGCAGGATCAAGTTCAAGTGCGTATGCACCAACTTACACATTATCAAGATCTACTTCATTGGTTAATGAAGGTCAGACATTCAGCATTACACTTATCACAACAAATGTTAATGCAGGAACAACAATACCATTTACAATCACTGGTGTACAAAGTGCAGACATAGGTGGAGCGGATCTTACAGGAAACTTTATAACTGGAACAACGGATACATTTACGTATCCAGTTACAGCAGACCTTTCAACAGAAGGTCCAGAAACATTTACAATGACACTTGATAACATAACTCCAAGTGTTGCCGCAAATGTAACCATACAAGATCTTTCACAGACTCCTGCGATTACATATAATTTAACTTCCAACTTATCAAATGTTAATGAGGGAGATACATTTAGAATTACACTTACAACAGGAAACGTTGATCCAGGTGAAACATTGGATTATACAGTTACAGGAGTAACTGCGGCAGACTTATCAGCAGGAAATTTAACAGGAAGTTTCATTGTAGGCACAACAGATTACTTTGACTTTACACTTGCAGATGATACAACAACTGAAGGTGTAGAAAGTTTCAACATAGCATTGAACAATGGACAGGCAACCGCACAGGTACAGATTGCAGATACTTCGCAGTCAGCGGCAGTGGCAAGTTACAGCTTGGGTCGTTCAGTGGCGGCAGTCAATGAAGGTGGTACATTTACAATTACACTTACAACTGAAAATGTTGCTAATGGTACAAGTTTACCTTACACAATAACAGGTATACAAAGTGCAGACATTGGCGGTGGTGCTCTAACAGGAGACTTTATTGTTGGCACAACTGAATCAAGAGTATTCAATGTTTCATCAGATCTATCAACTGAAGGAACTGAAGTTTTCCAACTAGCATTGGATAATGGTGAAGCAACCGTTGGTGTAACGATAAATGATACTTCAATTACTCCAGGTAACAACTACACAATTAACGTAACCAATGCAGGTGCTGGTGCATACTCATTGAGTGGTACAGATAGAAACGGTGCAGTAAGCGGAAACAATGCAACAATTAATTTAAATGTTAATGATAATTTAACATTATCAATGAATGCTTCAGGACATCCATTGTTTATAAAAACAACAAACTCAACAGGTACAAGTTATCAGGTTACAAACCCAGTCGCGAGTGGTCAAGGTAACGTAACAGGTAGCATAACTTGGACACCTAGTGCCGCAGGCACATATCACTATAACTGTCAATATCATAGTGCTATGCACGGCTTAATTGTGGTGACATAATATGAAGGTAAATACAATAGGAGCATAATATGGCAGTCGTAAAATCACCTTTTGAAGCACAACACGGATTTAAATCACCAGGATTTACAGTAGATGAAGCAGGTAACGTAACACTAAGAAGTGTTACATATACAATAACTGAAGAAACTACTGACGTATCAGGTGACTATGTTGTAAGAGATGCGGGTGGTAACTTTACATTTGACGGCCAATTCCAAGACGGTTCAACAACAGATTTAGAATCAAACCCAGGTGTTACATTAACCAGAGGTAGTGCATACATATTCAACTTGATTTTAAGAACAACAAACCAAGCAGGTCAAACACTTGGTAACATGAGTTTCAATATTTTTAGTATAGATGATAGTGGAAACTACACATTATATAACACAGGTGTATCTCATTTAAGCACAGATCAAACAACTAAAAAAGAATTATCAGAAGCACAAGGACAATTTTCAGGTAAGGTAACATTTACAGTACCAACAAATGCTCCAGCACAGTTATATTATGGTGATGGTGATCAAACTCCAATAGGAATATTTACTATTGATGATCCAACCATTACAGGTATTGGTAGTTTTTCAAGCATTCTTACAACAGGTAATATCACTGCACAGGGTGAAAATGCTGTAATTACACTAGCACCTACAGGAAGCTCAGGTACGGTTACAATTAATCCGTCAAACGGTGGTACAATTAGTAACATGGATGTTAACGCACAAAGATTAACAACACTAGATAACGTTACGTTAAACGGAGAAAACGCAGATATTAGAATTATTCCTACAGGATCAGCTGGTACAGTATTGGTTAATCCTAGTGCAGGAGGTTCAATAGATAACATGAATTTAGGTGCTACAACGCCTGGAACTGTGTCTACAACAAATTTAACGGCTACGGCAGGAACGATAAATAATACAAAGATAGGAAATACTGACCCAAGTAGTGCTACTTTTACAACTGCAAATGTTCAAGCACAACCGGTTGCACCAACTGGAGCCGCGAACAAGAAGTACGTTGATAACAGAGCAACTGCATTGGCGATTGCATTAGGAAGTTAAAATAGATGGCTAAACAAAAAGTAGAATCGTATATATTCCAACCAGGAATTCCGATAACAGATAATCGTTATCCTGGCGCCTATGAACTGATCAAAAACAACGTAGAATTTATTTGTGATGAAGTAGTAGCATGGATTGCCGCACAGGTGGCGGCTAACTCAAGTGATCCTACAAGCACTTGGTACAACTATACGTACAACTCACCTAAGTGTGAGAGAGATACCAGATATAATCTACAAGGTACTGATGGGAACGGCGGTGTCATCTATGATTTACGTTATGGCGGAAACGCACAGGCAAGATTTTTAGCAAGTAAGTATTGGATTAACAGTACTCCACAGATTGACGGCGATAGACAACCAGAAATTTTAGCTAAAAACTTTGCAAGAGACTTAATCAATAATTATATTTTAACTCAAGCAACTTTTACATCTGCACAAAGTCCAGTAGTAACAACGCAATATAAAAATGCCGCAGTAGTTTATGAAACAGGTGCTGATACGAGAATAACTGCATTAATGGGAATCATCACAGACGTTATCCAAAACGGTCTTGACAATGTTCCAGCATTACAAAGAACACAAATTTCAAGTGTTAAAATGCAAACACGTATTCCTACAAACGACTTATTGTTAATTACTGATACAACTAACAACGAAGTATTGTTTAACTTTAGTGATCCGGCTTTAGGAGCCAGTGTAACTTACCAAACAGATGACACTGAAAAATTAACAAAAGGTGTTGAGGAAGATTTTCCTAAGTTCTTAGAAAGAACAGGAACAGTTACAACAGTTTACTTAACTAAAAGCACAAACAATCCTTCATATAGTCCAAAGGCAGTTGCAGTTTTAGATGCAAATAAATCATTTATACAAAAAGAAACTATTGCCTATATTGCGGCTCAGGTAGCGGCGGCGAGTGCTAGTGATACTTTTTATAATTACACACATAACGCAACACTAACTGAAAGAGATATTGGTCATGAGATTGAAGCTATAAGAAATGATATTAGCCATGGTGGAAATAAAAATACTCATGAACAAGCAAGTAAGTATTGGACACAGACTACTCCATACTATGATGGAACAAGAGCTCCAGAAGTTGCAATTAGAAACTGGATAGTAGGTTTAGTTAATAATTATGTATTAAAAAATACAGCATATACTTCACAGCAATCAGGTGCTGGTGCAGTTTCTCAAAACGTAATTTTAAGTTTACCTGAATCAGGCGTAGACTCAAGAGTAACTAGCTTGATGTTTATTATTTCAGATGTAATTAACAACGGATTAGGCAACTTACCTATCAAAGAAGAAGTACCATTGTACTACGAGACAGATGACTTACAGATCTTTATTGATCAAGGTGAGATGAGAGTTAAACCATTTGACTTTGGTGTTGATGCTATTGAACGTATGAGGGTTTCAAACTCCATATCGATGCTTGACGCTGACTTTGAGTACGGGCTACAGCCTACGAAGTGGCAAGCCATTGGTATGCAAAGAGGTTATCCAAGTATTTACGAAGTACCAGGTACTGATAAAGAAGTTTCAAGTGTTAAAACAGATGCTTCAACAGGTACAGGTGGTGTTGGTCAAAGTTTAATCACAGTTACAACAGTAGGTGCTCACGGTATTGAAGCTGGTACACCTATTACAATTAAGGCATTAGAAAATAGTATCCAAGGGGCAAGTAGAGCAGAAGGATCATTTGTTGTATCCACAGTTCCTACACAAAGCACATTTACATATTTTGCAAAATCAAAAGTTGGTACAGCAAACAATCAAGTGCTTTCAACTTATTATACACAATTAAGACAGGGTGGATTTTATACTGGAGCGGCAATTGGTACTCCAACATTTACTATTCTTTCACAAGGTACAGCAGGAACATTTACCAACCCATTAGCTACAACCATTGGCGGAGATAAAGTTACATGGATAGGTGATACACCAGAGATTGGTGCTCCGATGCAAAACGTTGATGGACAGATTACAACTGTTAACACATATTCGGCCGCTAACGCAAGTAGAACAGCAGGAACTTACACAGTATCAAACGCATCATCTTCAAGTGTTGTTGCAGAATTAATTGTAGGTACAATGACTATCGTAGTTGACGGCACAGGTGCCGCAACAGCTAGTGGATTTTTAGGTGGTAGAAATAACGCAGTAGGCGATACTATTACAGTACCAGATGGTTCATTAGGTGGCGGTGGTGCTCCAGACTTAACTTTCTTAGTAGCAAGTGTTACAGATGGAACAGGTGTTGGAAGTGGTGCACAGGTTACAGTTGTTACAGGTTCAGGTGGTGAAATAGCTACTTGGTCTGTTGCAGGTGACTATGCAGGTGGAGTAAACTCAATTGAATTAAGTGATGTAACAGGAATATTAGCAGGACAGGCCATTGATAGAGGAGATGGTACTGCAATCCATGTAAGTTCTATCGTAGGAAATACAGTTAACCTAGATGGTAATACAACAAGTGCTATCGTTGGTAACAATGTTCAATACAATGCAGTCGCAGGTGTTAACTATAACTCCGCAGGTTTTGGAGCGGCATTTGATGTTAGTAGAGCAGGTGGAAATTACACAGTTGTATTAAATGGTACGGGTGGTGATCAATATGAAGTAGATGATGTTATTGTTATACTTGGTAACCAATTAGGTGGACAAAGTCCAACTAACGATTGTAGAGTTACAGTTGACGCTGTTGATTCAAGTGGATCAGTAGTTACTTTTACTGCGACAGGTTCGGCATTTGATGGTAACGGAAGTTATAGTAACCAATCCGGTCAGAACATGAACGGTAACGGTTTAGGTGCAATATTTGATATAACATATACAAACAATGCTTACTCAGTAAGTTTAGCACAACCAACGTATGCCAATAACGCATCAGGTGTTACACAGGGTGGTACAGGTACAGGTACAGCTTGGGACGTTGTATTAACAAACAATAACTATACAGTAACGGAAAATGCAAGTGCGGCTGAATCAGGATTTATTGTAGGTGACGCATTAAAAATTAATGGTACAGAATTTGGCGGAGACGCAACAAACGATATTACAATTTCAGTAACTGGTGTTGATGGTAGTGGAGGTATTACTTCATTTACATCAAGTGGTACAGGACCAGATGCACAGAATAACTTTACAGAGCCAGCTTACACATACAGTGGTGTAGGTAGTGGTGCTTCATTTAACGTAAGTTACAATGGAACAACTTATTCTGCTAGTGTTGTTCAAACAGGATCAGGATATACTGCTTCAGAAACTTGTACAATTGATGGTGCAAACATAGGTGGTACTAGTTCAACTAACGATGCTGTAATCAGCATTGATACAGTTGACGGTTCAGGTGTTATAACAGCAATTAGTATTACTGGTACAGCAAGTAACAGCAGAACATTTACAAATTTAACTTCAGCTTCAAACATAATTGGAGCGGCGGCTTCATTCAACATAACTGTAAATTACAATAACAGCTACACAGTTACATCAGGTAATGAAGCAGGAACAAATTATGTAGCTGGTAACACTATTATATTCAACGGTACAACATTTGGTGGACAAAGTCCTACAAACGATTTAACAATTACAGTTACAGGCGTAAACGGTACAGGTGGTATTACAGGATTTAATAGTTCAGGTACGGCCGCTGATGCAACTTCAGGATATGCCGCAGGTGATAGATTACAAATATTAGGTACAAACTTAGGTGGAAATAGTCCAACACATGATGCTATTGTAAAAGTAGATGCTGTAAACGGCACAGGAAGAATTAATACAATTAGTATAACTGGTACTGCTCCAGATGCCACCGAAAGTTATAACAATCCAGCTTACACTTCAAACACAGTTGGTGGTTCAAGTGCAGAATTTAACGTAACAAGATTAGATACAGCTTATTCAGTAACGGTACCAGTTGGTGGTACAGGTTATCAGAACGGTGAAGAATTTGTTATACTAGGTAGTGCATTAGGAGGTGTTGATGTAACTCACAATGCAACGATTACAATCGCAACAGTTGACGGTGGTACTGGTGCAATCTTAACAGTTACTATTACTGGTACAGCTTTAGATACAAAAACAATTACAGATCTAAGTCAATTTGACGGTGAAGCAACTAACCTTGTAGGAAGTACAGCAACATTTGATATTACAATTACAGCTGGTAGTTACAGTTATGCAATAAACACACCAGGTACAGGTTACTATGCAGATCAAAACATTAAAATTCAAGGTACACAGGTTGGTGGTGTAAGTCCAACTAACGATATTACAATTAATATTACAAGTGTAGATGCCACTGGTGCTATTACAGGTATTAGCGGTTCAGGTACAGGACCTTCAGCTACAGGAAGTTACACAAACGTAGGTGGACAAAACTTGGCTAACAATGGTTCCAATGCTACATTTAACGTAACAAGAAATGCAGGAGCATATTCAACTGCAACAGTATCCAATGATGGTCTTAACTATGCAGTAGGAAACAAAATTAAATTATTAGGTACAAGTTTAGGTGGACTAACTCCAACTAACGATGCCATAGTAACAATTACTGAAGTTGCAACAGACGGTGGTGTTATTAGTGTAACAAGTTCAGGTACGGCAGTAGCAGGTACGGTTGTTAAATCATACAGTACTGTAACTATGTCAGAGAACATGACAGCGGCTATACCACAAAATACTACACTATCATTTGCGGCATTGGCAACAGTTGAAGTTTCGTTTACAACAGCACACGGATTGATACCAGGAGATTCGTTCTTGGTAACAGTAAGTTCCGACGATGGTGTAAACAATCATACATTATTAGAAGGACCATTCTTTGCACAGCAGGTTCCAAGTGGTACAACATTAAGATATCAGTGTAGAGCGGCAGGAGCCATTGGTGCTGTTGGTGACATTACTGCTATTTTATATCCAAGACCAGACTCATTCTTTGTACACAGACCATATGATGGAGGTGTACAGTTAGGTACAGGTGGTCCACAACACGGCGCTCAAGCAATTAGACAGAGTAAAAAATATATTAGATACCAGTCAGGTAAAGGTATCATGTATACAACTGGTGCCTTGTTTGCTCCAAGTTATGATTTATTAGAAGTTACAGCTGATGCAACTACACAAGGTTCATTTATTAACGTAACTACAGATGATGTTGACCACGGATTACAAGTTGGTGGACAAATTAAATTGATTGGTATTGAAACTCCAGGATACAATGGAGAATATACTGTAGCAAGTATTACAAGTGAACGTACATTTAGAGTTATTGCAACTACAGACGTTGGTAGCACAACTCCTGTGTTAAGTGCAAAAGCTCAAGTTTCATTATTATACTGGCATGGTGCAACTGTACGTTCAGGTGCATTTGATGATCAGAATGGTATTTTCCAGGAATATGATGGTACTAACTTTAATGCTGTTCAAAGAACTTCAACATTACAGTTATCAGGTACAATTAGCATTGGCGTAGATTCAAACGCAATTACAGGTATTGGAACAAGATTTAGAGATCAAGTAAAAGCAGGTGATAGAATTGTTATTAAAGGTATGACACACGTTGTATCACAGATATCAAGTCAAACATCAATGAACGTAACACCAGACTTTAGAGGTGTAACACCAGCAAGTGGTGCCAAGTTATGTTTGGTATTTGATAAGAAAACAAAACAAGCAGACTTTAACAGAGATAAACTAGACGGTACAGGTTCTTCAGGTTATATCATGGACATCTCTAAGATGCAGATGATTGGGATTCAGTACAGTTGGTACGGTGCTGGATTTATTGACTGGATGCTACGTGGTGATGATGGTAACTTTATCTTCTATCACAGAATGAGAAATTCAAACATTAACACAGAAGCATATATGCGTACAGGTAATATGCCGGTTAGATATGAAGTAACTAATGAAGGTCCTAACGATAAGTTAGCGGCTGACATGACAGATGCACAAACTACAATACCATTGGAAGATGCTTCATTCTTCCCAAGCACAGGTACAGTTATTATTGACAATGAGATGATTCAGTATACAGGTGTTACTGGAGATACGTTAACAGGTTGTACTAGAAGTGCTCCATTAACAAACTATGCCGCAGGTGCAACAAGAACATATACGGCAGGTGTTGCCGCAACGCACACAGCACGTACTGGTGTTATATTGATTAGTAATACTATTACACCGATCATATCACACTGGGGATCAGCTTTCCAAACAGACGGTGGATTTGATAGTGATAGAGGTTACATCTTTTCATATACTTCCACAGGAAACGTTATTTCATCAACAAGAAATACTGTGTTCATGTTAAGACTAGCACCTAGTGTATCAAACGCAATCGTTGGTGACTTAGGTGAAAGAGAATTGTTAAACAGAGCTCAGTTACTACTTGAAGGTATTGAAATTACATCAGATGCCACTGATGGAAGTGGTAACCCAATCGTAGGTGGAATTGTTGTTGAGGGAATTTTGAATCCACAAAACTATCCACTTGATCCAGGTGACGTTGGTTGGGCACCTTTAACGGGTTCAGCGGCTGGTGGACAGCCAAGTTTTGCTCAGATTGCCCCGGGTGGATCTGTTGTATGGTCAACAGGTGCAACTCAGGTAACTAGAAATGCAACCACTGTAGCAGAGATGACACTTGATGTTGTTAAGAGTGGTAACACTAACAACTGGATTTATCATAGAATTACAAGTGCTTCTTATAGCACAGCAGTTGCTAATGGACTAACAACAGGTGTAACAGTTACAGCAACTGGTAACGGATCACCGTCCGACTTCCCAGCTAATACAACACTAACAGAAATTTTAGATTGGTATAATCCTCCATACTTAAGATTTAATAATAGAAACAGTAACGGTCAGGTTAGTAACGGTGAAACTATTACAATGTCAATTAACCCTACTGGTGCATTAGATAAAACAAACTTCCTATACTTTACAAAAACAAGTTGGGAGGCAACTGGTGCTATTGCAGGTACTGAGGTTAACGATAGTAAGTTTCCAGGTGGTACATACGTTTCTGCTGTACAAGGACCATTAGTATTTGGTGGCGTAGAATATTACAGAGTTACATTTACACAGAGTTCGTTGCAGAATATTACAGCAGGTACAACGGTTGGATTCTTATTTGGTCAACCACCTTACGCACAGCCAGGTGAAACAGTATTTTCATTTATTGCTACACCAGGTTCAACTTCGGTCTTGGATTTAGGTACATTGAAAGAGTTAACTAATACTACACTAGGTGGTAGAGGTACGTTCCCGAATGGACCTGACGTTTTAGCAATTAACGTTTATAAGGCGGCTGGTGCAGATACCAATGCGAATATTATTATACGTTGGGGTGAAGCTCAGGCGTAATTATTTTACGTTGAAAGCAATAACAGTTCTAATACAATCTTTTCCACTAGGTAAAACTGTATGTTTCAAGTAACTAGGAAACATTAGTATTCTTCCTTTGACAGGTTGATATACATATTCTTGCCAAGAGTAAGGTGACGATTCTCTCATTGTATGTCCGTATTCAACAAAAGGATTTGGATTTCTAAACATTATTCCTCCTGCACTTTCATTAGCACGTACATAATATACACCACTGATTTGTCCTACGTTATGATGATGTTCATTATGAATATCACCTTCCTTGTAATCTTGTGTCCACCAGTTATATGTATAACCTTCTTGTATTCTGTTCATTGCATTTTTGTTTTGATAATCTCTAACACACATATCTATTTCTGATTTTAGCTCAGGTGTGTCATATTTTAGATCTATAACTTTTTCTTTTTCAAAATAATCCGTGGCGTGAGGAGCATTGTCATCTGGTCTTTGTAATTTGTCCACACGTTCTTCTACAAGTTTTTCTACTTGATTAGCTACCCATACAGGAACATCATGTACAAGTATACCAGTTGGGAATATATTTTCGTATTTCATTATATCGGCACGTAATAATTTAATGGGTTACCGCCTGGCATAAAGTTACCAGGTTGATTCGTTCTTAAATTGTCTTGATGTAATTGTAAACCGACCTTATTTGCCGGATTAACTTTAGGTGTCTGGATATGTTGTAGCATAGTATCAATAGGTTGAATGTTAAATGCGATAGTTATACGTGGCTCGTCTCCATCCCAATCACTTATTCTATGTTCCATATTAGTTGACTGTGTAATTAATAATTGGCCATTTTTATTTTCAACTTTTTGTATATCCTCTGAACCTATTTCTCTGTATTCTGCATAACTTGGTTCACAGTTCACACCATATATACCATGGAAACAATTAGTACCACCACCATAGTCGTGTCCATGCCAGTCTAATGTTTCACCTTTGTTAGGCCAATAATTTAACCAACCTACTATCCAATAACCTTGATTAGTATTTGTACGTATTTCTGTTTTAAAAAATTCTTGTATGTCTTTATACAAAAAATACATTTCTGGCATAGTGCTTGTAAACAAATTATAATGTGGACTACAAGCAGTACATAAACTAGGGTGTGGGGTGTTTGCTAATCCATTAGGTATAGCAATTTCATTAGCAATTTGATTTGCTAAGAACTTTGATTGGTGGACAAAACTATCCTTGTTGTGGTTGAGCTGTTTCTTGTATACTAGCATCTGGCTCTTTCACGTCTTGGCTATCACCAGGTACTATTCTATAGTTGTCTTCGATTGAATCTGGAGTACTAACTTCAGTAATTGAACTACCAGGCTCAATTGCTTCAAGTTGATGTGGCATCAATGGAGGATTTCTCCAAGTATCTCCTGCTTTAATAACAACTTCCATAGGTGTAGCAGTTTGAGTATCAATATATCTTAATTTAAAACTACCTTGATTTACAAACCAACTTTCGTCTTTTTCTTTATGAAAGTGCATAGACATTTTGGAGCCTGCCTTTTCAAATACCATAATTTTTCCGCAGTATAAATCGTTGGTTGCCCAAATTAATTCGTATCCCCAACCTTTATCTACCTTACCACTATGTCTTGCTGGCATTAATATACTCCTGTATAGTCTTAAACTTGTAGTTTCCTATACTATTAGTTAGTTTTGTAGTATCTGCACACGTATAGAACTGGTACTGTCCAATTAAGTTTGCAGGCATAGGTACATACTCAATTTCTGCACCATGTATTTCTGCATAACCTTTAGCTATGTCAGTAAAGCTAGGTGCTGTACCTGTACCTAAATTCCAAATTCCTGTTTCATCTACATCAAAAAACTTTTCTATAATTTGACATATATCACCAACCCAAATAAAATCTCTGTGTATGCCGTCACTACCTTCAAACAATTTAATCTTTCTTAAATTTTTGGCTTGTAATTCAAACTTACCAAAGACACTTTGTTGTTCGCCTTTGTGTTCTTCTCCAGGACCATAAGCATTAAAGATTCTAAAACCTTGTACGTTACACATATACTCAGGTATTTCCATTACAAGTTTATCAAATAGATACTTGCTCCAAGCATAAGCATTCATTGGATATACAGGATCAGTTTCTTTTATGGCTTTTATATCTTTGTATGTTTGCACATCACCATATACACTTGCACTTGAGGCATACATAAAGGTTGTACCGTTTTCATTACACAACTGTAAAAGCCTTTGACTAAATTCTAAATTGTGCATTAAAATTTTTTCTACATCTCTTTCTGTAGTTGAACTTATTGCTCCAAGATGTATTACTCTATCATAAGGTGCAGGATCAGGAACCTTGTTTAGTTGCCATTCAAAGCCTTCAACTTGATGTCCTTTATGTTGCAAGTATGCACATAAATTTTTTCCTATAAATCCTTGATGTCCTGTAACTAATATTCTCATCTTCCGCCTTTGAATGCTGGTTGATTATGTCTTGGATCTTGTTGTTGTCTAATTTTTTCAATTGAATCTGTTGTACTGTAACCTTTTATAATAGGAAAAATATCTACTTTGGCAATGTCATTTCCTACAACTGTTTTGGTAGTATAATCGCCACCTTTTACAATAATGTCTGGCTGTATTTCCTTGATTATTTCATATGGTGTATCTTCTTCAAATATAACTACGTCATCAACAAAGCCTAGTTCTAGTAATGCTTCTTTGCGTGATTCTTGGTCGTTAATGGGTCTTAATTCGCCTTTTAAACGCTTAACAGAAGAATCACTATTAATGCCCACCACAAGGCGTTTTCCAAGCGTGTGTGCGTGTCTAAGTAGCTTTAAATGGCCAGTATGCAGTATATCAAACACCCCATTAGTCCATACGATATTGCGTTCCAAATCATCTGGTTGTATTATAGCAACACCACGTTTTTCTACTATTCTAGCCGCGGCATAACAAGCCATTTTACAGGCTTCAAATATGTTCATACCTTTATCAATACCATAGGCAATAACTGCCATTACAGTATCTCCTGCACCAGTTACATCAGCAACTTCTTTTACAGGTTCTACATAATGTTCATAGTCACCGTCGCTGTTAAGAACGTGCATACCTTTTGCACCATCTGTAACAACTAACCATGTCCAATTCATTCTACGCATTTCATATAATGCAGTATCTTGATCCCAAGCACCAAACCATGCTTCGTATTCTTGCATATTAGGTTTTACTAAAAATGCTCCGTTATAAAATAATGAATCTTGTTTAGGATCAACTAAAATTTTTATGTCTTTGTCTAATAAATTTCCTATTGTATCTCGTCTTACGGTTCCTTTTGCGTAATCACTTATACAAACAATGTCGCCCTTTTTAATTGTTGTATTCAATCTATCAATTGATTGATCACCTTCGTATATTGTTTCTCTATCCCAACGTACAATGTGTTGTCCACCCTTTGCAACAAGTCTTGTTTTTGTAGTTGTAGTTTCTAAGTCGCCACTTAATGCACATTCTAAATCTGTTTCTTGTAAAAGATCTAATAATCTATAACCTTCTTTGTCTTTGCCTGTAACACTTACTAACGTTACATCAGATCCTAAACTTTTTATGTTAAGTGCCAAGTTACCTGCACCACCTATTGACCATTCTTGATGATCTTCTAAAAGCACCGGCACAGGTGCTTCTGGTGACATTCTATTTGCTTCACCTACTATCCAGCGGTCAAGCATAACATCTCCATAAACTTTTATCATTTACTTCTCCATCAAAGAAATTAGTTGAAATACTGTTTGTAATTTTGTTAAGTTTGATTTGCTTTGTAGTGTGTTACGTAAACCTTGGTGTAATGGCTTAGGCCAATTTCCAAAACTTACCCAAGCATATCCGTTGTGTTCACCATTTAAATTTGGTATGAATTCACTTTTTGTTACACAAAGATACGTATGAAAATTAAATTTTTCATCGTTACTAACGAATGTTTCTAATGGAATTGATTTAATGATTGCAGGTGTTTCGCCTACTTCTTCTTTGATTTCTCTTAATAATGCCTGATATGGAATTTCTTCTGATTCATTAGTTCCACCTACTAAACCCCAAACATCTGCCTGTCTGCTTTGTGTTCTATGCAGAAACAAAAATCTTTGCGTATCTAGTGTGTAGAAGAGGGCACCACTACAAATAATCTTACTCATATAACTACTTATTTAGAGTATTAAACGCCAGGTTCCTTTTCGATACTCACCTTCAAACGTAAGCGTCCATTCTGCTCCGTCCCATTTGTATTGGATACCTGTTTTTAAATTGGTTGTATATGTTGGACTTACTAGTGTTGAATCTGCACCTGTATTACCACTTGCATCAAAAACAATCTTCCAATCATTTCCATCCCATTCAATAATGTCGTTTTCACTAGCTATGAGGTCGCCAGCCGCACCTTTCCAAGCATCAGGACCATCTGCATTTTCTTTTGATCCTATATCTCCTAGTAACAATACTCTAATACCGTCACCTTTGATATCTGTTGGATTAGTTTTTAATGGATCTATTATGTAATCAATAGTTCCTTTAGTTACTTGTGGACCAACTATAACTGTGTTTGTTGGTATAGTATCTTCGTCCCAATTAACTATAATTTGTGTTTCATCTAAACTGTTAAGAGCAAAAGTTCCTACAACTGGACTTGTAAATCCTACTCTATCTAAATAAATTTTACTTAACGAAGCTCTGTATGTACCTGGTTCGCTATCTAATACTTCACGCCAGTTTATTTCACCAGATATACCATTCTTACCAAGCTGTACAACATTGTTTATTACTATTGCATCGTAACCAGCCGCAGTTGATACTGCCAAGTTTGCTGTTGACTTCTGTGATTTACCCATACCTGATTTGCCAACTGTTGATGTATCTGAACCTTTCATTGTATTTGCATAACTATCATCATATGCTTGTAGTTCAGGCATACTATTAGTTAGGTCAATGGTACCTTTGCTTTCATCAAATATACTCATTATAACATTTGTTATAACACCTAGCTTTTTAACTTTAGCAGGTGGACTAATATAAATTGGCGTACTAAATCCTAAAGTAGAAACATCAATATCTGTTTCTGTTCCTACAGGAATACTTCTTGAACTAAAGTTAATGTTTTCTAAATTAACAACTGATAAAGAAGTCCAGTCTACATAGTTGTCAGTAGTTTGTATTTCTAAACTAGGATTAAACAACATTAATATTTGTTCTAGTATTTGTAATTTTTGTTCTGTGTTAGTTGACCATATATCTGCACTAACTTGAAGTGTATATGGCGTAGGCATTAGACGTTCAACTGTATAATTTTTACCTTGTGTGTTTAAATATTCCTTACCTGCACTATCATACTCACGTTCTCTTAAATGTATCTTACCTGTGTAAGTTGCATCAGCAGTTCTAGTTCTATCCATCTCCATACCAGTAACATATACACCTATACGCGGAGCACTTGGTATTTTATTTTCTGAATTATCTCTGATAATGTGTCCTACTTGACGTGTAATATCTCCGTACATAACAGGAACTTGTACTAAAGCACCCTTGCCGTCAGCATAAGAAAAGTTACTCATCAACCTAATAAGTTGAGTAATGTATCTTCTTATTTGTCCATCATAAAAATGTTGCATTAGTTATCGCTCCTTGGCTTTAATGCTTTACTGACAGGTTGTCTTTCTTTAACTGTTTCGCCACCAATACTTGTTTGTGTTGTATTATTAATAAACGTTCCTTTTTGTGTATTCTTAGTATCTGTATTAGACATATTAACTCTAACAGCATCTTCCATTTTAGTCCAACGTTGTCCATCAAATCTAAATAATCTATTTGGCATAAAATCTGTCCTTAAAAAATAATCACCTTTGATTTGATTCAATGGAAAACTTGATCCATGACCAAATGCTTCTCCATTAGGTGCAATACCGTCACCTAACAAGTAGCCATCGTATCCTGATCTTTCTGGTGTTTGGTTAACTCTATCTGCAAGTAATCCTTGTTGTGAAATATCTAATGTTTCTGTATCCGTAGTAACAAGTTCTGGTTTACCTGTTTTGTCAACTTGTAAAGTATACAATTGATTAGTTTCATATCCTGACTTACCTGCGTCTGCTTCAGCTTGGCTAAGAACAGCATTATTAATTTGCATTTGTTTTTCATAAGTTGAAAGCACATCACGTAAAGTATTTGTACTTCCTTCTTCTGCTGGTAAATCAAGTATTTCTTTAAATTCTTGTGAGTCAACGATTTGTTTCATCTTTACTCTATAAAGATGTGGATACCAACTTTGTGAAAATCCTTCTGCCGCTCTGTTTACATCTTCAACTACATAGAAACGTTTTAGTGCTACTTGGTAATCATTAAGAGCATACTCATCTTTTAAGTGTGGTAACTCTATTACATCACCTGGCATAATTTTACGCCCTAGTGTTTTTACACTATAATTGATAGGTATTGTCATAAACAATACATCGTTCTGTAAGAACAATCCAAATTGGCTCATATCAAAGTCAATATCAGCAACATTGTAAATACCACGTATTACGTATATGTCTGGATCGTACTTTCTGTCCCTATTTTCAAGGAACAACATATCTTGTATATTAGTTTCCTTTACAGCATTATACCTAGGTTGACTAGGAGTTGCATCTGCTTCATCTGGATTAGCAGGGCCTAAATACTTATGGACAAATACGTCTGTACCACCTACTGTGAACATTTCCGTGATGGTTTTATCTAGGAAATCGTAATCTTTGCCCTTTTCGGGTTTGTATAAACTGAGTCTTGGCATAACATTAGTATTTATCGAACGTATAAATACATATGGAGACAGAAGATTATGGCAGATTTAACAACGCAGAAACAAGAAGTATTTGATTACATAAACCTAAGTTTAGGTGGTGGTATGGTAGATGTAGAGCTTGATCCAGGGCACTACGAAACAGCATTGAAAAAATCACTGACTAAATTTAGACAAAGATCAGATAATTCTGTGGAAGAGTCTTATATATTCCTTCCAACGATCATAGATCAGAACACATATATTTTACCTCAAGAAATAGTTGAAGTAAGAAAAATATTTAGACGTTCAATTGGATCTCGTTCAGGTGGTGGAGATGGTGGTACATTATTTGAACCATTTAACCTTGCTTACACTAACACATATCTTTTAGCAAGTACTAACATGGGCGGACTAGCAACTTATGATATGTTCAGTCAATACCAAGAATTAGTAGGAAGAATGTTTGGTTCATTTATTGAATTCAAATGGAACACTACTACAAAAGAATTAGTAATCTTGCAACGTCCTAGAGCAGAAGAAGAATTATTACTTTACTGCTATAACTATAGACCAGATTCAGAATTATTAAAAGATTACCTAGCTGTGCAGTGGATCAAAGATTATGCACTTGCTACTTGTAAGTATATGCTTGGAGAAGCAAGATCAAAATTTGCCACTATTGCTGGACCACAAGGTGGATCAACACTTAACGGTGACGCACTCAAAAACGAAGCAGTCGCTGAAATGGAAAAACTTGAGGAAGAATTAAAGACTCAGGTTGCTGGTGGTGTTGGTTACGGGTTCACAATTGGCTAACAATTACTTGACTTTCAGATAAATCTATAGTAACATAATATATTAATACTAACGAAAGGAACTTTGATATATGAAAGTCTTTCTTACACTCTTAACGTTAATGTTGGTTACTGCTTGTAGCGGTCACCTAGAAAAACCACAGGTTGCGTTCGGAAAGAAATGTCAGGTATCAACTGACGGACAAATAACATATTCATACGTTTGGCTTTATTCTAAGGAATCGGGCTTAAACGCAAACAAAGAAACTTGTAAACAACTTGAGGACTAGAAAATGATCGTAGGAATCTGCGGACTAATTGGATCGGGCAAAGATACTATTGCTGATTATTTGATTAGAAAACACGATTTTGAAAAGATCAGCTTTGCTGACAAACTTAAAGACTCTGTGAGTGTTATGTTTGATTGGGACCGTGAGCTACTAGATGGCAAAACGGACGAGAGCAGAGCCTGGAGAGAAGAAGTTGATGAATATTGGTCTAAAGAGACCGGTGAAACCATTACGCCTAGACTGGTGCTACAACTATTTGGTACTGAGTGTATGCGTGATGGCTTTTACGATGGTATATGGGTCAGCTTAACTAAAAAGAAGATACTAGATAATCCAAATAAGAACTTTGTTATTCCAGATGTACGTTTTCCAAACGAAGCTAAAATGCTATATGAAGTAAAGGGCCAAGTATGGAGAGTTGTACGTGGAGCAGACCCACAATGGTTTACGGACTTCAAAGACTTTGGAGTTGAACCCAAAGAAGTACACCCTAGCGAATGGGCTTGGGCACAAACTAAATTCACACATATTATAGAAAATAATAAGACGGTTAATGATCTTACAGATCAGGTACAAGATCTCCTTGTTTCCACTTAAACCCTTCCTTATACATAATCTTGCTACAATTAGCACACACGGTTTTTAAGTTACTGAACCTTATGTTGTTCATATCACCGTCAACATAGTAGACTGAAAACTGTTCTTTGTGTTTGCTTCTATACCCACACTTATCACACTCATTCTTTTTAACATAGCCTGATTGTTTATACTTGGAATAAGCAACACGAGGGTTACCATGCCTGGTACACGACTCACACTTGCTTCTATAGTAAGGTTTGCCCTTCTTGTAGTAATTAATAGCTACAGGCTTCTGTCCACATTCACATAAAGGGCTCATATTGTTATTTACCTGCCCTTTTCAACCCCTTTTTCTGGGTAGTTATAGCCTAGGTTTATGCGTTTTGGTATAAATACTTGTAATATGCTAACAGGAGAACTAAAATGGCTTTAACATCACCAGGAGTACAGGTATCCGTAATAGACGAAAGTTTTTACACACCAGCGGAACCAGGTACAGTACCAATGATTTTCTGTGTATCAGCTCAAGACAAAAAGAACGCTTCGGGCACTGGCACAGCAACAGGAACACAAAGTAAAAATGCAGGAGTACCATACTTGGTAACTTCACAAAGAGAATTAACAGAATTGTTTGGAGATCCAACATTCTATACAGATTCTAATAACAATGCTTTACACGGAAACGAATTAAACGAATACGGTTTACAAGCGGCTTACTCATATTTAGGAGTGGCAAATAGAGCTTACGTAGTAAGAGCAGATTTAAACACTACAGAGTTGGTTGCAACTGCAACTGCTCCAGCGGCAAACCCAGCAGACGGAACTTACTGGTTTGATACAGCTAATAGTGTATTTGGAATCTTTGAGTGGAATTCAGCGGCGGCATCTGTAACTGGTGGACAGAGCTTTAGCAACAAAATTCCAACTGTAATTACAGACTCAACTAAAGTAACAGGCGGTGCACCTAAAACTTCTGTTGGCGCAGTAGGTGACTATGCCATTGTTGCAACTACAACTTTAAATAAATTTTACTACAAGAATACAAGCGGTGCTTGGGTACAAGTAGGTTCAAGTGCATGGATTAATTCATGGGCAACTGTAACAGGAACTGAAAGCAATCCAACTATTAGCAATGGTGCTACAATGAGCATTAACGGTTCTGTTGTAACTTCAGGTGGTACTGCACTTTCAGATGTAGTAACAGCGATTACGGCGGCTGGTATAGCTGGTATTAGTTCAGCAGTAGTAGATGGAAAATTAGAAATTTTCTCAACTGGTGTTGACGTAGTGTTGGCGGCAAATGCTTCTACACTATTATCAGAGATAGGATTAACAGCAGGAACTTACAAGGCTCCAGCTTTAACTATTGCTCCACATACATCAGTTCCAGAATACAAGTCAACTGATACTGCACCAAGACCAACTGGTTCTTTATGGATTAAAACTACAGAGCCAAACTTAGGTGCTAAATGGGCCGTTAAAAAATGGAACGACACAACTAAATTGTGGGAAACTACAGCGGCTCCAATATATGCAACTAACCAAGCGGCGTTATACGGTTTGGATAAAACTGGTGGCGGTGCTAACTTGGCAGTAGGTGCTCTTTACATTAACTTTAATAATGCAGAAGAGACAGCAGTAGTAGGTGACTTTAAAATTCACAGACGTGTGGCAACAGGTGCAACATCAATTACTTCAAGCATAATTGCGTCACAGGTTACAGCAGGAACATACGCATTTAACATTCAAGAAACTTTAGTTAATAACGCGGCTCTACAAGCTGACAAAACTATTAGTGTAACAACTACTGGTGCGTCAAGCGATGCTGATGTTATTGCAGGTGCTATTAATACAGCAGGTTTTACAAACGTAAGTGCAAGTGTTGATGCAAGTAACAGAATTGTTATTTCACATAACGACGGTGGTGACTTTAGAATTAAAGACACAGGTGGCGTATTAGCATTAGCAGGATATAGTGCTTATGTTGATGCAAACTCAGGTACACCAAACTTATACACAGCACCAACAGGTGATACTGCACATGACCTTGTTGCAAGTAACTGGCAGGTATTAACTTATACTGCAAGTGCAACAGCGGTAACGGCTTTAACAGCTGACAAAACTTTATGGTACAGTTCAGTTGTTGACGAAGTAGACATTATGATACACAATGGTACTACTTGGGTAGGTTATCAAGATTCAACTGCTCCGTATTTTGCGGCGGCAAGTGGAGATAAAACAGATCCAAAAGGTCCAATCGTAAGTGCTACAGAGCCAACTTTACAGTCAGACAGTACTGCACTTAAAAATGGTGACTTATGGATTTCAACAGCAGACTTAGAAAACTATCCTAAGATTTACAAGTACAACGCAACTACTTTAAAGTGGGTACTTGTTGATAACGGTGATCAAACTACAGAGGATGGTATCTTATTTGCTGATGCAAGATACAACACAGCAGGGGCAAATAGTGCAACAGCAGGAACTATTGAAGCACTATTAAGTTCTAACTTCTTAGATACAGACGCACCAGATCCAGCATTATATCCAAAAGGTATGTTGCTTTGGAACTTAAGACGTTCTGGATTTAACGTTAAGAAATTTGTTAGAAACCAAGTTGATACATCAGGCAACAATGCTAGATTTGGCAGTGGTGCAGGTGAGTCAATGAGTGGTTACTATGCTCACAGATGGGTAACTGAATCAGCTAACCAGGCAAACGGTTCAGGTTCATTTGGTAGAAAAGCTCAACGTAAAGTTGTTATACAATCATTACAATCAATGGTTAACAGCAACCAAGACATTAGAGACGATCAATCAAGAATCTTTAACTTGATGGCTTGTCCAGGTTACTCAGAGTTAATTGGTGAAATGGTTACACTAAACACAGACAGAGGCTTAACAGCATTTGTTGTTGGTGACTTACCATTTAGATTAACTGCTGATGCAACTACAATTAACAACTATGCAACTAACGTAAACCTTGCAGTTGAAGATAACGATGATGGATTAGTAACAAGTGATGAGTATATGGGAACTTTTTATCCTAGCTTATTCACAAGTGATAATGCAGGTAAAAACATTGTTGTTCCAGCGTCACATGGTATACTTAGAACAATAGCATTAAGCGATAGTGTTTCGTTTCCATGGTTTGCTCCAGCAGGAACAAGACGTGGTGGAATTACTAACGCCTCAAGTGCAGGTTACATTGATTCAGAAGGCGAATTTAAAGCAGTTGCTTTAAACACTGGACAACGTGACACATTGTACAGCAATAAAATTAACCCGATTACGTTCTTAACAGGTGCGGGACTTGTCAACTACGGTCAAAAAACTAGAGCCAAAAATGCTAGTGCGTTAGACAGAATTAACGTTGCTAGACTAGTAATTTACCTAAGAGGACAATTAGATAAACTTGCTAAACCTTACATCTTTGAGCCAAATGATAAAATCACAAGAGATGAAATCAAAGCTCAAGCAGATAGCTTAATGTTAGAGTTAGTAGGACAAAGAGCATTATATGACTTCTTAGTAGTGTGTGATGAATCAAACAACACACCTTCAAGAATTGATAGAAATGAGCTTTACTTAGACATAGCAATTGAGCCGGTCAAAGCAGTTGAGTTTATTTACATTCCGTTGAGACTTAAAAATACAGGTGAAATAGCACAACTATAAAAGGATAAATAGTTTAAACAGGAGATATTAAATGGCAATTTCAACACTTTCAAAAATTACAGTCCCATTAGATTCTAGTGCATCTAGTTCTAATCAGGGCTTGTTGATGCCGAAGCTCCAGTATCGCTTTAGAGTGAGCCTGGAAAACTTTGGGGTATCAACACCAACAACAGAACTAACAAAACAGGTTGTAGACGTAACTAGACCAAACGTAAGTTTCGAACAGATTACAGTTGATGTATACAACTCAAGAGTATACCTTGCAGGTAAACATACTTGGGAACCAGTTACATTAAACTTAAGAGAAGATGTTTCAAACAACGTACAGAAACTAGTTGGTGAGCAACTACAGAAACAATTTGATTTCTTTGAACAATCAAGTGCGGCTTCAGGTAGCGATTACAAATTCGTTACTAGAATTGAAATACTTGATGGTGGTAACGGAATCAACACAGCAAACGTTTTAGAAACATTTGAATTGTACGGTTGTTACTTAGAAAGTGCTAACTATAATACATTAGCATACGCAACTAACGATCCAGTAACTGTAGCATTAGCTATCAGATACGATAACGCAATTCAAACTCCACAAGGAACTGGCGTAGGAACAGCAGTAGGTAGAACTGTTAATACGTTAATTACAGGTGGTGGATCTACGTAAGATACGTTATAAATCATAATATTTCCTGAATATTGAAGGGGGCTTGTTTTTTTAACAAGTCCCTTTCGTATTTTATACGCACTTTATTTTTTAGATAAATATTAGTATGGCAAATAAACTAAATGGATTTTTGGACAATGTAGTAAGTGGTGCTTTAAGCCCCAAAGGTAACCTTGGTGACTTTTCACACGCGGCCAGACTATACGTAGATGACGCACATAGATTAAGTCCAAAACATAAATTTTTATATCACGTAAGTTTTAACTTGAATCCTGTTGCAGTAAAAATTATTCCGCAACTAGAAACAAGAGAAATTAATATGCTTGTAAAGAGTGTTGATTTACCTAAGTATTCTGTTAGCACTACACTTAAACATCAATACAATAAAAAAGCAAACTTACAAACAAGATTAGATTACGATCCAGTTAACATTACATTCCATGATGATAACTATGGACAGGTTACTGCTATGTGGGAAGCCTACTATCGTTACTATTACAAAGATGGTAACTATGCTTCACTAAATGGTAGTTCAGATCCTGTTACAACATCTGGTGCTTATCAAAGATCAAATACATATCAAGCTGAAGGTAATCATTATAGATACGGACTAGACAACGACAGTCATTCACACTTCTTTGAAAGTATACAAATTTATCAAATGTCAAGACATAGATATACTTGTTTCACTTTAGTTAATCCTATCATTGGTGAATGGGCTCACGATACAATGGACAACAGTTCAAGTGATCCTGTACAGAACACAATGCAGATTCAATATGAAACTGTATGGTATGCAAGAGGTGGAGTAACTGAAGGAGCATCACCTAAGATGTTTGGAGCGGCGAGTGGACACTATGATAAGATGCCATCACCTAATTCATTAGCAGGTGGCGGAGCGGCTAACTTGTTTGGTCAAGGTGGAGTGGCGGCAGGTGCCGCAGATGTGTTTGGAGATATCACAAGTGGACAAGCATTTAGTTCTCCAGCAAGTTTCTTAGGTACAGTTTTAAAAACTGGAAACGTTATAGGTAACGCAAAACAATTAAGTAAAGACGGATTACGTCAAGAAGGCTTTGGTATATTAAAAGACCAAATAGGTAAAGCAGGTGGCATTGATGTAAGTGGTGTTGCCAATACAGCATTTCCTAAAGGATTAAATGTTAGTAACTTTAATGTTACTGAAGCAGTTGCAGGTATTTCAGCAGGTGCGGCAGTGGTAAGCAAACTAAATGGCGGATCATTAAGTAGTGTAACTTCATTAGTTAATAACAATCCAGGTATATTAGATTCAATTACAAAAGCAGAAGGATTTAAAAAAGCACACTTGGCCGCAGGTGGTTCACCTGATCCAAATGCAATTACAACTGCTTGGAATAGTGCTACTTCAAAAGCCAAGGAGGCATTTAATAATATAACTAAAGGTAACTTAAATTCAATAAGTAAAAGTAACGCATACGATCTTGGAGACGGTGGAGGTATGATAACATAATGCCAAACATTCCAGCAAAAGCAAGTACAACAACAGAAAGAGTTAAAAAGTTTTTTAGCGAATATTATTCTGCACCATTAGAATTTCCTTCTAATGAAGTAGACGCTGTTGTAGGATTTTTTGAAGCAAGAGGATTTGAAAAATTATCTGCACAAACTATCGGTGCAGTATTAATGAGACAAGCAAAGATAGATGACATAAAAGTTTTTGAATTACTAGACACACTAAAAGGTTTCGATGAAATACAATTATCACAGATTGTTACAGAAACACTAAACTACAATAGACAAAAAATTAGTTCACTAGGCTACAAAGTAGACCAATCACAAAATAAATTAGAAACTAGAAACATACTGGTATAAGCTCATGGCAAAGAAGTTTGCACAAGGCAGATACAACATGAAGCACCCAGAGAAATACTTGGGTAACAAAAATCCTTTATATAGATCAAGTTGGGAATTTGCCTTTATGAAATTTTGTGACGAGTCACCTAGTGTATCAAGATGGGCAAGTGAGGCAGTAAAGATTCCATATAAAAATCCTTTAACAGGATCAATGACAATTTATGTTCCAGACTTTTTAATTCAATACACAGATGCAAAAGGTAAACAACACGCAGAACTTATAGAAGTAAAACCTGAAAACCAAATGAAGTTAAAGGAAGTAGGCAGAGATAGATTCAGACAGGCACAATACGTACAGAATGTTGCAAAGTGGGAAGCCGCAAGACATTGGTGTAAGAATAAAAAGATCTTTTTTAGAGTTATTACAGAGAAAGATATATTCCATCAGGGGAATAGAAAATGAGGGTAAATGGTAATCCACGCATTCATGCTAGTCGTGGTTTTAGGAACAGGAGACGATCGTAGGGAACAAAGAGATCCTATGTATTTTCGTAGTATAGATGTATGTCAATATTATGCTAAACGCATACCTAAGCAATATGGTAATTTTAGCTATAGACAATACATTGATCCCAAAGACAGGATAACTGCATACTGTAAGCCTGTGAAATTGGACGATACCAAAGTACAAGTTTACGACCATTAGTTTGAATAAATAATAGTAGCATATAATGGACAAACAATATGACCAAAAAATTAGAAGAATTGCTTAACTTACCTGACAGCCAGGAAATAATAAAAGCTGAACAAGAAAAAGCTGAATCTAAAGAGAAAGCAGTAGTTGAGCAAAAAGAAGACTTCCGTGAAATAGCTGAATTGGATAAAATCAGTGCGGCACTACCACAGGTTAAGGGCTTGGGTGAACTAGCAGACAAAGAGCTAAATGAAGTAGCTGATAAGGCCATGACTGCATATGATGATCTTATGGATTTGGGTATGAACGTAGAATCACGTTATAGTGGTCGTGTGTTTGAAGTTGCAGGACAGATGCTTAAAACTAACTTAGATGCTAAAACTGTTAAGCTACAGAATAAACTAAAGATGGTTGAACTGCAATTACGCAAAGAAAAGCAGGATAAAGAAGGTGGAATTGATGGTGATACCATTGTAAACGGTGAAGGATATGTAGTAACAGACCGTAACTCTTTGCTTAATAAATTGAAAAACATGGATAAATAAACATATAAGGAAAGACAATGAAGACATTTGAACAATACTTAACTGAAGCAAAGAAAACTTATAAATTTAAGTTTGGTATTGCTGGAGACTTACCAGAAGGATTTACAGACAGTTGCGAAAGCTGTATGCAAAAGTTTGGGCTAGTTAATATGACTCCGCCTAAGAAAACACCAATTCAAGAACGTCCATTAGATTTTCCTAAATTACAAAACGTAGAAACTCATTATTTTGAAGTAGAATTATCATATCCTACTACTGCACAGATACTAGGTGAATACATTTCACAGGTAACTGGAGTTGATCCAGCTTACATTTGTTTAAGAGATGCAGAAGCACCTCAAGAAGAATATCAAGACAAAGATTACAAACAAGTATATGAGCCTAAGTTAGGTTCAGAGATGGAATCAGCAGATCCAGACGCACAGAAAAAAGTAGGCGACAGCAGAGTGATGGAGTTACTTAAAGAGCTTGAAGCTACTAAAAAGGAACGTGCAAACGATCCAAGTGTAGCAGGTGAGCCAGATAAAGAACAAAAACACGATATGGGTGAAGTTGGTAAAACTAGTCCAGTAGGGAGCAAATAATGAAACTAAAAGATATTTACAAAAAGATTGATTCATTAAATGAAGCCGTAAACATGAGCATTTCGATGTCAGGTGAAACTGCTGATGACGTAGCAACTTTAATGAAGATGGTAAAGGACGCAGGCGGTAAGCCAGAAGTAATTCCTCCAATGCCAAAGATGTCTCCAAGAGATGACATAGAAAAAAGTTTAAAGGTTATGGATCTACCTCCAATGCCACCAAAAGGCATGGACGACATGGAGCCAGGTTGCGAAGATGAAGTTGCTGAAAAAGAAGGCGAGTGGGATAACTCACCAGATGAGCAACATCAAGACACAGCTTATATGCAAAATGATTTAGCAGGTGGACTTAACAGACAGAAAAAATCATATCCAAAAGTTGCAGGTGGAGATAATCCAATGGCACTTGAAGATGAGATCAAAGCTGAATTACAAGCTAGACTTTCAGAAGTAATGAAAGAAGGTAAAGGCAAAGAGATGGCTTTACCAAGCGGTAAAGAAATTAAAAAGTGTGCTGATGACGGAATGTCAAAAGCAGAGATAGTTAAAAAATACAAAGAAGCGGGTTGTAACGAAGAAAAGATTAAAAAACTTTACGACGACAACTGCGGTTAAGGAGAGATAAATGGCAGGATTTACAAGAGTAAATGGATTAAACGCAACAGCTGGAACGATACATTCAGAAAGCTGTAAGGCATTTTTAGTTACTGTACAAAATGCATCTAATGCCAATATCGATCTTAGAGCAGAAGATGATGCAGTTGATGAAGCTGTAGAGATGATTTTAAAAGAAATTAATCCTTTAATGTTTTCTGTTACCGACTCAAACGCAGGTACAATTCATATTATTATGGACATAAATTCATCAGCGGCAGACATCCAACAAAGAATCAGAAATTTAGGAACAGCAGTAGGACCTAACAACATTGATGTTACAGGTTCTGATTGTGCTGAAGCAACTGCAATAGCAATAACAGGATAATTTAACTAATTTCCTCCCAATTAGTGTAAACCAAATAGGGCTTTCGAGCCCTATTTTCACCTATAAATACTAGTATGGCAACAAAAAGTTTAGACGGTGTCTTAACCAAAAAAGCACACCAAAAAGAAAAATTTGATGAAGCAGGGATTGAGGAACTAAAGAAATGTATAGATCCTGATACAGGCTATCTATATTTTTGTCAAAAGTTTTTTAATATACAACATCCTGTTCAGGGCAAAACTCTATTTGAACCTTTCACATATCAAGAACGTTTGTTAGAAAGTTATCACAATCACAGATTCAATATTAATATGTTGCCAAGGCAAAGTGGTAAGACTACAACTGCCGCGGGATATCTATTATGGTATGCCATGTTTCACCCAGACCAAACAATACTGATTGCCGCACACAAATACACAGGTGCTCAAGAAATTATGCAACGTATTAGATACGGATATGAATTATGTCCTGACACTATCAGAGCAGGTGTTACCAACTACAACAAAGGTAGCATGGAGTTTGAAAACGGAAGTAGAATAGTTAGTGCTACTACAACAGGTAACACAGGAAGAGGTATGTCAATATCTTTATTATACTGTGATGAGTTTGCATTTGTTAATCCAAGTATTGCAGATGAGTTTTGGACTTCGATATCTCCAACACTAGCAACAGGTGGTCGTGCAATTATCACAAGCACACCTAATTCAGATGAAGATACATTTGCAATCATATGGAAAGAATCACAAAACAAGTTTGATGAGAATGGTAATGAAAGTGATATAGGTCAAAATGGTTTTCACGGCTTTACTGCTAAATGGGACGAACATCCTGATAGAGATGAAGAGTGGGCAAAGACAGAAGTAGGAAGAATTGGTGAAGAAAGATTTAGACGTGAGTATGGTTGCGAATTCTTAGTTTATGATGAAACATTAATTAACAGTATAAAGTTATCAAGTTTAGAAGGCAGTGAACCTGTTATGAACATGGGGCAAACACGTTGGTACGGAAAGCCAAACGGTACTAACACTTATGTTGTTGCATTAGATCCTGCTATGGGAACAGGAGGCGACTATGCCGCGATACAAGTATTTGAATTACCTACATACAAACAAATAGCAGAATGGAGACACAATACTACACCCATACCTGCACAGATAAGAATATTAAAAGACATTTGTAATTACATAAAAGAATGTTGTTCTAATGATGGACAAAACATATACTGGTCAGTAGAAAACAATAGCATTGGTGAAGGTGCTTTAATTGTTATTAGAGATATGGGCGAAGAGAATATACCAGGTATGTGTGTATCAGAACCAATAAGAAAAGGCCATGTACGTAAGTTTAGAAAAGGATTTAATACAACTCACAGTACTAAAATTAGTGCTTGTACTAGATTAAAAAACATGGTTGAAAATGATAAGCTAACAATAAACAGCAAAGTATTAGTAAGTGAACTTAAGGCTTTTGTTGCTAGTGGTAGCAGTTTTAAAGCTAAACCAGGTGAAACAGATGATTTAGTAAGTGCTTGTTTACTGAGTATGCGTATTATGGCAGTACTAAAAGATTGGGATCCTAGAGTGTATGAAACCTTCAATCAAGCAGATACAGGTGAGGATGCTACACCGCCCATGCCGATATTTGTTTCAACAAACATAAGATAAATAGTTATATGAGCAATATGGACAATATATCAGAACAGCTATTTGCTAAAATTAGAGGCAGATTTCCATCAGTTACAATAGGCGACGAGAATGGCGTAGTAACAGATGAGCCTAAATTAGCACGTTATTTTGACTTTGACTACAAAGTAGGCGAAGATTCATTAGGCAAAGTAAGTGTGTCACTAACTGAGAAAGAAGTTGCTGTAACATACAACAACACTTTTGTATCAGAACAACCAGATAGCATCAAAGGACAATGGTACGATTTTTTAAAAGAATTAAGAGTATTTTCAAAGAGAAATATGCTTAACTTTGATACACGTGATATAACAAAAAGTAATCTAGATAAAAGAGATTACCAACACTTAACTAAAACTGCCGGAGATAAAACAATGAGTGAAAGTAAAATGTACGGCACTAGTAGAACAAGTTACGAAGATGTAGACAAAGCTAGGCTAGTACTAAAACATACGCAACCAGTGAACATGGAAGTTCCTGGAGCAAGAACACAACACGTACACAGCATTTATATTGAAAGTGATAGTGGCGAAAGATTTAAATATCCATTTAGACATTTAAATGGTGCAAGAGCTTTAGCAAGACACGTAAGCGAAGGCGGAAACTTATACGATGACTTTGGTAAACATATCGTTTCACTCAGCGAAGAATTATCAAAGCTAAGACAGTTTAAAACTTACATGAACCGTTCAGCTGTAATGGCAGAAGGCTTGAAAGGTTACATGGATCTAGTTAATGAAAGACTTGATACAATTAAAACTGAAGTAATGAAATTACAACGTGCAAATCATTACGCAGAAGCAATCAAAGATTTCAGTCCAGTGGTAATGGAAGAAGTTCCAGAAGAATTACAAAACAGTTGGATTGATGAATTAACTATTAGAACTTTTAACGAAGAACTAAAAAGTGTATTTCCATACATAAACAAATTAGTAAGTGAAAAGAATAAAATCCAAGAAGTAGGTCCAAGTGATATGGGCATGAACAAATATGGTTTGTCAGCTGTACACAAAGACGGAAAATTTTATTCATACAGAGATGGTAAACAAACAGGTGGACCATTTGACTCAATGGAAGAACTTGCTAAACATCAAGAAGAATTAATCAAAGACGAAGCTATGGGACATGAAGGTGGTTCAGAAGCACACGCACATAGAATTTATATCGATGGCGACTACGATGAGGATAGAGGCATTTCAGAAAAAGATTGTGAAGAAATGGAATATGCTTGTGGTAAGGCTGGTATCAAATGTAAGTGTGAGCCAGACGAAATGAGACAGGGTGGAGTTGTTATACACACAATGGCACCACGTGATGAAGTAATAGATGCTTTGGATAAAGAAGGTTATGCAGTAGAAGAAGCATACAATCCAGAAGCAGAATTCGAAAACGAATTATCCATGATAGTGGGAGAAACAGAAGATGCTTTAATTAACGGCGAAGGCAAAGACCAAGAAGCCGCAATTAAAAAACTAAATGGCTTAATGGCAACAGAATTTCAAGCCGGAGTTAACGGTAACAATGCTGTTATGAGTTTAAAGGGTGTCATAGACGACCCGATGCTTTTAGATATGTTCAAACAGGTAGGACAAAAGGAATCAACAACAGACGTAAGACCATTAGTAGTGAAGTATGTAAAAGCAAAAGCACCAAGCATCATCAATAAAATTGATACAGGTGATTTGGAGCAACAACCTACAGAAGAAATTAAAGACAAGGAAGATTATGAGGCTAAAAGAAAAGCCTTACAAGATATCCAAATGGATCCAAATACGCACAAAGACGAAAAACTTAAAAAAGAGTTGATGAAGAAAAAACATGAACTTTCAAAACAAGCTATAGAAAAAGGATTCAAAGAAGGCGAGCAAGGAAGAAAATTTGACAAGTATGGTGCTATGGTAAGTATGCCAAACCCAGATGATAAAATGGCAGAACTTAATGATGCAATGAATCAAATTAAATTAGCTGATCATCTTGCCAAAGCGGCAAACGTGAACAGAGAAAATGTATATTTTGATGATGCAGATTTAGTTTGGGGAAGTAAAACAGTCATTAACTCAGCTTTAGTTGACAAAGAATTGACATTTGCAGATGCAGTAGATGAATTAAAATCATTTGCAGATGCTAATCCAAAAGCAGAATCAGATGATACAATCGATGTTAAAATGAACCCAGACGGTAGCATTGAAAAAGATAAACAAGACGACAGATCACCTGGAGAAAAATTAGAAGAACTAGTCAAGTCACATTACGACTACACTACTAATAGTTTTCCAAAAGGTGAAACTGCTATCATAACTGCTTGTGAAAAAGAGTTTGGAGACAGAGCAATACCATTTGCAGAGAAAATGATCGAAAGACTTAAGGCAGGTAAAGATCGCGAGATGGAAAGAATTAAACACCTAGCAGGTGTATAAGAATTTATAAAGTCACTTTTTTGGCAAACAAACACTTGACTTTATAAGTATATTAGTGTAGTATATAAAACTGTGCTACACTATTAAAGGCACAAAGCAACGAAGGCTTAACAAATTATAGGAGGCTTATATTATGGCTACATTAGCAGAAATTCGTGCAAAACTAAAAGAACAGGAAACCCGCTCATCGGGATCTTCCACAGGCGGCGACAACGCCATTTACCCATTTTGGAACTTGAAGGAAGGCGAGACATCAACTGTCCGTTTCTTACCTGATGGCGACGAAAACAATACATTTTTCTGGCAAGAACGTTTGATGATCAAACTTCCATTTGCTGGAATCAAAGGTGAGACAGACTCTCGCCCTGTACAGGTACAAGTACCTTGTATGGAAATGTATGGGGAAACTTGCCCAGTACTTTCAGAAGTAAGGGGTTGGTTTAAAGACAAGAACTTAGAAGATATGGGACGTAAGTATTGGAAAAAACGTTCATATGTATTCCAAGGCTTTGTTACAGATAATCCTTTAAAAGAGGATTCAACTCCAACAAATCCAATTCGTAGATTTATCATTGGTCCACAAATTTTCCAAATCATTAAAGGAGCATTGATGGATCCAGATATGAACGAGTTGCCTACAGATTATACCGCAGGTGTAGACTTTAGGATTGCTAAAACATCAAAAGGTGGTTATGCAGATTACTCAACATCAAACTGGGCTCGTAGAGAGAGACCATTAGATGAGTCAGAGTACAAAGCTATTGAAGATAGCGGTTTGTTTAACTTGAGCGATTACTTACCTAAGAAACCTTCAGAGGTTGAAGTAGGTGTAATTAAAAAGATGTTTGAAGCATCGGTTGACGGTGAAGCATACGATATGGAACAGTTTGGTCAATACTTTAGACCAGCTGGTGTAAGTGCAAGAACAGGTGATCCTGTGAAAGCATCTACTCCTACTCCAAGTGCTCCAGCGGCTGAAACGGCTCCAGCAGTAGAAAAAACTGCGGAACCAGTAGCACCAGCACCAACTACTGAGTCAACAACTGCTCCAGCAGATAACAATAAAGCGGAAGACATTCTTGCAATGATCCGCAATAGACAACAGTAATATTATAGGGGTGTGTTGTAACAGGCACACCCCATATATTGGATTAAGGAGATACAATGGCTAACAGAGCATTTGACGTTTCTAAGTTTCGAAAAAACTTAACGAAATCTATTACAGGTATGAGTGCAGGATTTAATGATCCGACTGATTGGGTTTCGACAGGTAACTATGCACTCAATTATCTTATTAGTGGCGACTTTAACAAAGGTGTGCCAATGGGTAAGGTAACAGTATTTGCAGGCGAATCTGGTGCAGGTAAATCATATATTTGTGCAGGTAACATTGTAAAACACGCACAGGATCAAGGTATCTTTGTTGTTCTTATTGACTCAGAGAATGCACTTGATGAAAGTTGGTTACACGCATTAGACGTAGATACATCAGAAGAAAAACTACTTAAACTTAATATGTCAATGATTGATGACGTTGCTAAAACTATTAGTACGTTTATGTCAGACTATAAGGCAATGCCAGAAGAAGAAAGACCTAAGGTGTTGTTTGTTATTGATAGTTTGGGTATGTTACTTACTCCTACAGATGTAGATCAATTTAACAAAGGTGATATGAAGGGTGATATGGGTAGAAAACCTAAAGCACTTACGTCACTTGTTAGAAACACAGTTAATATGATTGGTTCACATAACGTAGGATTGGTTTGTACTAACCACACTTATGCTTCGCAAGATATGTTTGATCCAGATGATAAGATCAGCGGTGGTCAAGGATTTATCTATGCAAGTTCAATAGTTGTAGCTATGAAAAAGCTAAAGCTAAAAGAAGATGAAGATGGTAAGAAAGTAACAGATGTACGTGGTATTAGAGCGGGTTGTAAAGTTATGAAAACTAGATATGCAAAACCGTTTGAAGGCGTACAAGTTAAGATTCCTTATGAAACAGGTATGAATCCTTACAGTGGATTAGTAGACTTGTTTGAGAAAAAAGGATTGTTAACTCAACAGGGAAATAGACTTAAATACGTGGACAGTAACGGTAAAGAAAACTTGGAATATCGAAAAGACTGGGATGGTGAGAAGTTAGAGATAATTATGAATGACTTCGATAAGTTATCCACAGAGCCGGAAACTGTTGAAGAGGAAACTATTAACCCTGAGGAGTAAACTGTTATGGACGGTACACAGATAGTAGAGACTTGGCAAGTATTTAAAGAGTATTTGGACAAAAAGCATATTGAAACTGTAGCAGAAAAGTATGTAGATTTATGTGCAGACTTTGGTACAGAAGATGAAGCATTTAGAGATGCTTTAGGTTCAGATCACGACTTAGATAAAGCTATAGGTTATTATTTGGAAGAAGATGTAGATGACTTAGATGACAACTACAATGACATTGACGAGGATTATTAATGGGTTGGTATTCTGATATTGCAAAAGATATTAACAATATCCCAAAGGCAATACAATATTTTGAAGACGAATTAGTTGAAGCAAAACATCAAATTCGTATTAAAGGTAATGTAGAAAAGGCCGCGGCAGAAATGCCTGGTATTGTTGAGCAACGTTTTAATCAGTTGCAAGAGCTTGAAGCGATATTAGAATATCTCAATATTGAACTTCGTAGATTACGTAGTAGTTTTTTTAAGAAGTATTTAGAGAATTATGCACGAGCATTATCAAGCAGAGACGTTGAGAAGTACGTTGACGGAGAAGCTGACGTTGTTGATTATGAAAAGATAATTAACGAATTTGCACTAATGCGTAATAAATGGTTAGGCGTAACAAAGGCACTAGATCAAAAACAATGGCAACTTACTAACATAGTTAAGTTACGAGTTGCAGGAATGGAAGACGCAAGTCTGTAGTTCTATATTAATATAAATTAAGGAAATAAAACTTTATGAAAATGAGTGAAACTCAACCGACTAATATTGCCAAACAATATGGAGGTAATGTTAGAGAAACTATAAACCATTTAGAAAGAACTGACCTACCAGGTTCTAGACAAAAGATTCAGAAGTGGGATGTCATTCCTAATGCTGACTTTATTCAAAGAATTGCTGGAGAGTTTGTAAAAATTATGTCAGATGATCTTTTTAAAGGTAAGAAGGTTGTTCTGTTTAGTTTACCAGGTGCATTTACTCCGACGTGTTCAGAAAAACAACTTCCTGCATATGAAGAAATGTATGACAGATTTAAGCAGGCTGGCGTTGACGAAGTATATTGTGTTTCAGTAAATGATGGTTTTGTAATGAATGCTTGGGCTAAAGAGCTAGGCATAGAAAAAGTAAAACTATTAGCTGACGGTAATGCAGACTTTACTGATTCAATGGGTATGCTTTGCACTAAAAGAGCAAAAGGATTTGCAATGAGATCGTGGAGATATTCATTGTATGCAGTTAACGGTATCGTTCAAGAGGCATTTATTGAACCTGGATTTAATCACAAAGACGAGGACGATGATCCTTATACTTGCACAGATCCAGAGACAATGATCCAATTCGTAGAAGCAGAGGCCAGATAACATTTAAATACAACTATGAAAGTTGTATTAGTTACCGGTGGCTTCGATCCGCTACATTCAGGACACATTTCTTATTTCAAAGAAGCAAAAAAGCTCGGCGACAAATTAGTCGTCGGGCTTAATAGTGACGAATGGTTAACACGTAAGAAAGGCAAACCTTTTATGCCTTTAAAAGAACGTGTTGAAATAATCCGTAATTTAAAAATGGTCGATGACGTTCTAGTATGGGACGATGAAGATGATAGTGCCTCTGGAGCAATATTTAAACTTATGGCAACATCAGGATACAACTGCGATGTTATATTTGCTAACGGTGGAGATAGAACAAAAGACAACATACCTGAAATGAAACTTTGGTCTGACAAAGTAGAATTTGTTTTTGGTGTAGGTG
>MDTE01103710.1_pt1 | contig 40548 bp, 29 predicted proteins | sample 811231 | NCBI WGS metagenome assembly MDTE01 (sample SAMN05326651, study PRJNA326480) | marine metagenome | isolation source: seawater | place: Indian Ocean: Red Sea | collected 2010
GGTTTTTCTATTTCAATCTCATCACCAACGGCAACGTGAATTTCGGTTACAGTCACCTCGTCTGAGCCGACATCTGGTAAAGGAATTTTTTTAGAAGTGATGACAGTTTCTTCTAATTTTTTTTCTTCCTGATTCGTGGAATCATTAATTGTAGTTGAATCGCTCTTATCAGGCTCAATCATCAAAACAAGCGTGCCAGTCGAAACTGAGTCGCCGACAGCTATTTTTATCTCTGTAATAGTGCCGCATTTTGGTGATGGTATTTCCATGGCGGCTTTGTCGCCTTCGACACTAATTAAAGGTGTGTCAATTTCGATTCTGTCGCCAATGTTTACAAGAACTTCTGTGACTTCTGCTGAATCTGTTCCGATGTCCGGTAGATGGATTTCGATTGCCATATCTAGAACCTAGCTAAACAAAGGGTTAGTTTTGTTGTTGTCTATGCCGTACTTTTTAATGGCCTCGGTGACAGCGCTTTTTTCCACATCACCTCGTTTTGATAATTCGTTCAGCGTTGCAACAACGACGTAATGGTGGTTTACCTCAAAGTGGTTGCGAAGATTTTCACGACTATCTGAACGACCAAACCCATCCGTGCCTAATACAAAATATGATTCGGCAGGAACATAGGCGCGGATTTGATCTGCATAATTTTTCATATAGTCGGTTGCAGCGATCGCCGGTTCATTCCCCATTACCTCCGTGACGTATGGAATACGTGATTTGCTTTCAGGATTTATCATGTTGTGGCGGATAGCGTCTTGCCCATCGCGGGCAAGCTCGTTGAAGGATGTGACACTAAAGACATCTGAACCAATTTTGTATTCCTTACTCAAAACATCTGAAGCCTTGATTATTTCATTGAGGATCGTCCCTGATCCAAGTAGTTGCACCTTTGTTTTTTTGCCATCACGGCTAAGTAATTTGTAGATACCACGCCGAATACCATCTTCTACGCCATTTGGCATGGCTGGTTGATGGTAGGTTTCGTTCATGAGTGTAAGATAGTAATAGACGTTTTCCTGTTTAGGCCCATACATTCGCTGAAGTCCGTCTTGAATAATAACAACCATCTCATAGGCGAAAGTTGGATCGTATGAAATACAGTTAGGGATGGTGCTGGCTAGAATATGACTGTGGCCATCCTCGTGTTGAAGTCCTTCACCGTTAAGTGTGGTGCGTCCGGCGGTTGCGCCAAGTAGAAATCCTCGGGCCTGCTGGTCTCCTGCAAGCCAGGTCATGTCGCCGACTCTTTGGAATCCGAACATTGAGTAGAATATATAGAATGGAACCATAGGTAGATCGTGGGTGCTATAACTGGTCGCAGCAGCAACCCATGAGGCGATTGCTCCAAGTTCATTTATGCCCTCCTGTAGCACTTGGCCACTGGTGTCTTCCTTGTAATAGGAAACACCTTCACGGTCTTGAGGTACATAGTTTTGGCCATGTGGATTATAGATACCAATCTGTCGGAATAACCCTTCCATCCCAAATGTACGAGCTTCGTCAGCAACAATCGGTACTATATTTTCCCCAATAGATTTATTTTTAAGTAAAATGTTTAAAGCTCGGACGAAAGCAAGTGTTGTTGATATTTCACGGGATTGTTCGGTTAATAAGCTTTCGAATTCTGAAAGTTCAGGCACTTTAAATTCGCCAGTGAAATTGATTGATCGTTGAGGAAGATAACCATGAAGAGATTTTCTTCTAGCATGTAGATATTCATATTCAGCCGAATTCTTCTCTAAAGTTAGGTATGGAAGGTTAGGAATGTCTTCGTCGGAAACACGGTCATTTAGCCAAAGTCGATCTCGCATGTGAATTATGGATGATAAATCCATTTTTTTAACCTGATGAGCAATGTTTTTACCTTCTGCAGCAGTGCCCATGGAATATCCCTTGATAGTTTTTGCTAAAATGACAGTGGGCCGGTCTATGGTTTCTTCTGCTCGTTTCAATGCAGCATAAATTTTAGAGGGATCGTGTCCGCCTCGGCGAAGAGCGAAAATTTCTTCATCACTCATATCTTCAACCAGAGCAGCTGTTTCTGGATATTTTCCAAAGAAATGTTCACGCACATAGGCGCCATCTTTAGATTTAAAATTTTGATAATCGCCATCAACAGTTTCTTCCATTAACTGAAGTAATTTCCCACTTTTATCTTTAGCAAGTAGGCGATCCCATTCTCCACCCCATATAACCTTAATTACATACCAACCGGCACCGCGGAATAATCCTTCAAGTTCTTGGATAATTTTACCGTTACCCATTACAGGCCCGTCGAGTCGTTGAAGATTGCAGTTAATTAGAAAGCAAAGATTGTTTAGTTTTTCGCGTGCAGCAAATGACAGAGCTCCTCGAGATTCAGGTTCATCCATTTCTCCATCACCAAGAAAGGCGTAGACTCTTTGTTTCGAAGTATTTTTTAGTCCGTTATTTTCCAGATAACGAAGGAATCTTGCCTGATAAATTGCAGAGATAGGTGCAAGGCCCATTGAGACTGTTGGGAATTGCCAGTAATCAGGCATTAATTTTGGATGTGGATAAGAAGACAATCCATTTCCGTCTACTTCTTGTCTGAAATTATCAAGTTGCTCCTCAGTTAATCGACCTTCAACAAATGATCGTGCATAGATTCCAGGTGAGATGTGTCCTTGGTAATAAATTAAGTCTCCACTATCTTGTTCGTTAGGGGCTCGAAAAAAATGGTTAAATCCGACTTCGTAAAAAGTCGCTGCAGATTGATAAGATGCCATATGCCCTCCGAGTTCCATGTCTTTCTTGGAGGCTCTCAAGACCATCATTATGGCGTTCCAGCGAATTATAGATCGAATTCGGCGTTCAATGGTAATATCACCTGGATAGGGGTGTTCTTCCGACAGTGGAATTGTATTGCAATATTGGGTATGAATGCCCGTTGGTAGATCCACCCCGTTAGCCAAAGCTTCGTCAATGACTTGCTCCACAAGGAATTGGGCACGCTGAATACCTTCTGTTTTTATAACAGAATTAATCGCTTCTAGCCATTCCTTAGTCTCGGTAGGATCTATATCATTCATTGAGTAAAAACAATAAGTTGAATACTACTTTTTAAAAAAAGTACTTTATTTGAAATAAATTGGGGAGAGTGCGGTTTTATTTGCATAAACTCCTCCTAGATCGCCTCGTTTGACGATCATGCAGCTCCTCAGCAAAACACGCGAAGGAACTGATAGTCTAGTTGAACCAATTAGTCAAAAGACCTTTTTTGGTTTAGAGTTTATTTTTTGCTACGCATTTTGGTTTGCCAGCTATCAGGCTTTTCAGAAATATCGCTATTGTCTTGATAATGTTTCTGGAGTTTATCTAAACGATTCTTCATGCGTTTTTGCAGTTTAGCATGTTCCGATTTGCCATAAATATTGTTTAATTCGTCTGGATCATTCTTGAGGTCGTACATTTCCCATTCATCGCCAAACTGATAAAAGTGCATTAGTTTGTAGCGTTGAGTACGAATTCCATAATGTCTCGGTACCATATGTACGCTTGGGTATTCGTAGTAATGATAGTAAATGCCCTTTCGCCAGTCATTTGGGGATTGCCCTTTAAGTAACGGCACAAGTGATCGCCCTTGCATATCTCTTGGAATTGAGACGCCGGCCATATCCAGAAATGTTTCAGCATAGTCCAGATTTTGAATAAGATGCTTGTCACGACTTCCTGGTTTAGTCACGCCCGGCCATTTAACAATGAAAGGCATCATGAGTGATTCTTCGTACATCCAGCGTTTATCATACCAGCCATGGTCGCCTATATAGAAACCTTGGTCAGATGAATAGATCACTACAGTGTTATCATGGAGCTCCAATTCTTTGAGTGTATCCTGAAGTAGTCCAATACTTTCATCAACGCCTTTGACACAACGAAGATAATTTTTTGCATAACGTTGAAATTTCCAACGAACCAAATCCTTTCCCTTTAGTTTAGACTTGTGAAATGCTTCGTCTTTGGGGCCGTAGGATGCTCGCCACTTGGTCAATTGCTCTTTACTCATGCGCTTCATGTTGAACCACGCAGAACGATCTTGACGTTTTTGAGAGGGCGCTTGATTGAATTCGGGTGTGAGATCGACAAAAAGATCATAGTTTAAGTCCATGTGACGGTCGATCTCCAGTTCTTGATGACGAGCAGGTGGAGCATTATCTTCCCATTTGTCGAAAAGTGTTGAAGGTTCGGGAATGGTTATATTGTCGTAAAGATTGAGGTGGCGTAATGCTGGCATCCAGTTGCGATGTGGAGCTTTATGCTGAACCATTAGCATAAACGGCTTGTTTTTATCCCGTTTATTTTTCAGCCAGTTAACTGCAAGATTTGTGACTACATCAGTGCAGTATCCATCTATGCGCCTCTTTCCATCGGCGAATATCATGTCTGGGTTATAGTATAATCCCTGACCTGGTAAAACGGCCCAATCATCAAATCCTTGTGGTTTGCCTTTTAAATGGCTCTTGCCATAGATTGCAGTTTGATAGCCGTTTTTACGAAGAATTTTCGGGAAAATCTGTTGGTTCCAATTAAACGAGTTGCCGTTATTCATGAACCCATTCTTGTGGCTATGTTTACCACTAAGAATTACTGCGCGACTTGGACCGCAGATAGAGTTGGAACAAAAGCTTTTTTCGAAAAGCATTCCTTCTTTTGCTAACTTGTCGATTACAGGAGTTGGGTTAACTGACTTGAGCCAACCGTTATAGGCGCCGATGGCGTGTGGTGCGTGATCATCAGTGAACACAAAAAGTATGTTGGGTCGATCTAATTGGGCTTGGACTGACGAGACCAATCCGACTAGTAATGTTAATAGGGCATTGAAACGTTTCATGATACCAATATCTGTGAAGAAACCTACCAGTTCGCAAGTGCTTGGCCAAGAGATCAGTGGATGACAACCATTTTCGTTTCTGTCATTTCTTCGATCGCATACTTTGGGCCTTCCTTGCCCATTCCACTGTCTTTAAGTCCTCCATATGGCATGGTTTCAGCGCGCCAAGCAGTTCCATAGTTAATATGAAGACTACCGCTTTCAACTTCGCGGGCGAACCTCATTGCCTTGTCAATATCTTGTGTAAAGATTGCTGCACTTAGCCCGAAACGGGTATTATTGGCTAAATGTATAGCATCTTCGATGTTTTCTGCCTTGGTTATACCAACGGCTGGTCCAAACAGTTCCTCACAGCTAATTCGCATATCGCTACTTACGTTGGATAGAACTGCTGGTTGAATTATTGCGTCTTTTCTTTCGCCTCCACAATGAAGCTTGGCTCCATTGAGCTGTGCTTGGCCGATCCACTCCTCAACACGACGTGCATCGCTTTCACGAATGAGTGGGCCGATGTCGGATTTGTCGTCAAGCTGATTTCCAGCGGTGAGTTGACTGACTTTGGTTGTGATTGCATCAAGTAGTTCATCATGAATGTTTGGCGTAGTCAGGATTCGTTGAGATGAAATGCATACTTGGCCAGCATTGGAGAAGCCGGAAACTGCAATAGCATTGGCGACCTTCTCTGGATCCGCATCGTCGAGTACAATAACTGGACTGTTTGATCCAAGCTCCATGGTTATACGTTTAAGTCCGGCTAATCTACAAATCTGTTCGCCTACTTCAGCGCTACCGGTGAAGCTGATTTTGCGAATACGAGAGTCCAGACATATTGCTTTGCCTAGCTCAGCTCCGGAACCGGTAACACAAGCGATAGCCTCCTCTGGCAGTCCTGCCTCAAGGAATAACTCTACCAGTTTTAAAGAAGAGAGAGGTGTATCCGACGCTGGTTTTAATAATATTGCGTTGCCTCCAGCGATCGCCGGGCCAAGCTTGTGAGCTACAAGGTTTAAAGGGAAATTAAATGGGGTGATTGCCGCGACAATGCCACATGGGACGCGCAGTGAGAATCCAATTTTACCTACGCCTCCCGGTGTGGAATCAAGAGGTAGGGTTTCACCGTGCATTCTACGTGCTTCGTCGGCAGATAGATCAATAGTTTCTGCAGCTCGACTTGTTTCAATACGACTTTCTGCCAGAACCTTTCCTTCTTCGGAGCTGATTAGTTGTGAGATGTCCTCCTTTTGCTCTCGTATTAGATTTCCAGTCTTGCGGAGAATCTCGACACGTTTATATGATGGTAGTTGACGCATAGTTTCTGCGCCCTTAGCTAAACCGTCTATGGCGGCAGTGATTTCTGCTGGTGATGCGCTAGGTATTGTGTCGATGACAGAGCCGTCGAACGGGTTTAATACTTCGTTCTTTTTGTTAAGGTTTTGCCACTCACCATTTAGAAAAATTTTCATAGAAAGATTGTCATATTCTATCTTGGTTAAGTGCAATAAAAAAGCCCCTGATAATCAGGGGCTTATCGAAACTTTTAAATGCCGTGTTAAGCCGTAGCACCTTCGATTTCTTCATTGAGCAGTTCCCAGCCTCGATTGATTAGATCGTCACGATTCAGTTCTTCTTTTTCGATTTTTTCGAGTAGTGCTTTTTGTGCTGGGTAATCTTTATTTTCCACACCAGCTTTACTTTGAAGCATTCGCCATGCCTTACGGCGTTCAACAGCAAACAATACCATTTGTCGACTTACTGTGAAGTATTTGAACTTCCCATCGACCTCTGCTTTGAAGTAAACACCAAAATCTGGGACGTATGCGATATGGTCTTCTTTGAATACATTACGATATGTGACATCTTGCTGTGTAATACAAGTGAGTATATTGTCGATATGTATGAACTCACTCACACTACTTTCAGGGATTGCCTTGAGATGTTTACGGAAACGTGCCTCAGTAATCGCCCAGTGGGCGACGGTATAATTGTATTTTTCCCCTGTGGATTTGTATTTATGCTCCCACCAATCGCGTTTGACAGAGGGGTTACCTTTAAGGTCAAGGCATTCCTGCTGTGTTTCGCCGGCGCGAGGGTTGTAAACAAATTCTGGCATGCCGCGGCTGTCACGGATAAGTCGTGCTTGGTCGTTAGACATGTGATCTGGAACACCGTGTTCAGGTTGGCAGGTTGTATAGCATTGGAAAAAAGCTGTGCCGCGGTATTCTAAACCCTCGAGCATTGCACGATAAGTTTTAGCACTATTTGCCATGGATACCTGTGCCACATAAGGCGAACCATGTCCGCTTATGAAGGCTTCGGATACGCTTTTCTTTTCGACTAGTTTCCCTTGAGAGGCTACCCCGAACTGGTTCATGTCATAGCCGCCTAACATGTTGGAACTATCGGAATTTTGTCCGCCGGTATTTGAGTAAACCTGTGTATCAAGCATTAGCATTAGCACATTTGGTTTGTTCTGAAGGACAACCTTAGAGACGTTTTGAAAGCCGATGTCGCCCATTGCGCCGTCACCTCCTATTGCCCAAACTTTTGGTAATTCACGAATTTCGTCGTCAGTCATTAATGTGTCATCCAGGTGAGTTAGATCGAAATACTCTGCATGCGAACTAATATTAATCTCACGCGTTAATAGTGCATTGGCCAAACGTTCTGGAACAACTGACCGACGGGCGTGGTTAGCGATAGCAGCCTCGCTAATTAACCAACTTATTGTAGCGCCATCTTGAAAGAGTGAGTTCATCCAAGGATAAGGATGTGGATTAGAAGGGGGAGTTGATCCGTAAACAGTGTTACAGCCGGTGTGTGCACCCATATACATTACGCTCATTCCATTGGGATGACGTCCATCAATCGCCTGTAAGTCGCGGTGATTAAAAGCGTCCTGCCTCAGTACAGCACATAGTGCATCGATAATTTCTTGATCAGTAATTTCTCCATGTTCAGCTAAGCGTTTGGCTGTGTCTTCGTCATTCTCTCCACCTAAACCCATTATTGAGTGAGAAACAGACCATGTGAACCACTTGTATTCCTCTTCGTCACGGGTCTTAAGAGCCCCGAGTTTAGCAACACCATTATTCTCTAGTTCGGTTGCAGCTTCCCGAAGGCGAGAAGCTTTCTTATGGAAAATCGGTCGCATATAAGCTTCAGTAACAGAAGCACAGGCTCGTAGAACGCTCTTCTCGCCACAGCCAGCACATGCCCCGTCACCACTAACTAGAGCTTCGTAATTACGACGGACCATGAGATGATTGCGAAGTGCGGCTTCTCTTGAATTCTCAGGTGTGTCGTCATTGTATAATCCTAGGAATTTCTGGCTCGTGTCTGGCAATAGCCTACTGAACACTTGTGCGGTCGCCAGTTCAGCATTCAGTTCTGGGGTCTCACGGGTCATTCGAAGAGCGTCATGATCTCCGCAAACTTGAACGCATTCTCCGCATCCTTTACAAAGATCGCTTACAAAAATAGAAAATAATCCACCATTCCCTGGTTTTTTCTTTTCGACAGTACGAAAAATTGCAGTTACATCGTTATACGCCAGTGGAAGTTGATCGATTATGTTAGTAAATTCACTGCGAGCCTTTTCGGAAACTGTTGTTAGTTGATTTACCTCAGTGCGTAGTATGTTTTTGAAGGGTTCTTTATTTTTGTTAGCAACATTGTCAACCATCTGTGACCTACAACGTTCTTCAAGCCCCTGTACTTCGTTGAGTAGTGCTTTTTGTTGGTCAGCATCGGTCACGTAGTTGCGGATGGCCGTTACCAAGACTGTACTGACATCTTGTGCAGTATTTGGCAGTGCGGTATCTGGGCAGGCTGTAATACACTCCATGCATTGAGTGCAGTTTTCTGCGATGTAAACGGGAGTCTCGCGTCTAGCTACATATTTGCTCTGTGTTGCCCCGCTGGCAGCACCCATAAGACCAAGACTAGAAAGTGCGCCAGCTGGTTGGTGGTAGCCTAGGTCGTTACGAAATTCGGAATCAAACTTATTTAAGGTTTGGAATGGGGCTCGTACTTGGCCATCCGGCATAGCGCAGCTTGGACATCCACTGCTTTCACAGCCAGATGTAGGTGACATTTCAATAGCGGAGGCATTTACTGGCGATAACAGTGGATTTCGCATGCTGGAAGTGTCTTCATCTTCGAGTTCTCCAATGTTGATTTGTTGAACCCGCTCGAAGCCCCCAATCATGACTTTCATGTTCGATTCCACTACTGCTTCACCAAAGCGCCCGAATTTTTTCTCATACTGTTTATGGACAATCTCGTGATATTGCTCATCACTAATTCCGTGATCCTTTAGAAAGCTGGATACTTTAAAAAACGCTCCTAGGAAGGAATTTCCCTGCATACGCAGTTGTAGATCTTCACGGTTTGTTGCTTCACGAGCGACGTCAAAACCAGGGAGTATAAATATACGAATATTATTGTCCTTAACATACTGGCGATGCTTTTCTGGTATACGTTTCCAAGCTTCTTCTGGAGAGTCGCTCGATTCCCAGACAAGACAGCCGCCTTTATTGATGCCCTCGAGTGGATTAGTATGAGTAAATGCTTTTGGGTCGCAGCATAGCACAACATCCACATGATTTAGTTCGCAGTTTACTTGAATACGTTCTGGTGCCACGGTGAGGTAATAATTTGTTGGAGCACCTTTTTTTTCTGAACCATATTTTGGGTTGGCCATTATGAAGAGTTTATCTTCGAGTTGGCCAATATCGTCATAGGTTGGGTTGCGCTCGGAGATAATCTGGCCAAAATTGCCAATGATTTCACCTAGGTTTTTGCCGGTTGTAATCATACCCCAGCCACCGATTGAGTGAAATCTTACTGCGATTGCTCCATCGGGGAGTAGGGAAGGGGTGTCCTTAGAGATGACTGCGTAAGGATGATCTATTCCTAGTGTGAAGTAAGTTTCGCCGTCATCAGGGCCTTTGCCGTCTGTACGCTTGGTCTGGCCGATGGCAAATTCGTAGGCACCGATGCTGTGTTCAGGGCGAAAGTCCCGAGAACCGATTCCGTAACTACCTCGGAAAATCCTTGGAGTTTCTTCCGGTGTAATGTTTGGCAGATCTCCTCCGAATTTTGCCGCTTCTTGTCCTTTTCCAAGTGCAGTGCGAATATCACGGGTCATAGGATTATCCCCAGCCATACCTTCATCGGTGCGTTCTAAGATAATGATATTCTTTTTGCCTTTTAGGGCATTAATTATTGCTGCCTCAGGAAAAGGGCGGATAACGTTGATGTGAATAGAACCGACCTTGGCATTACGCTGTTCACGAAGATAGTCGCAGGCAGCCTCAATATTTTCAGCAGCGCAACCTAGAGAGATAAAAACGGTATCTGCATCATCGGTTTTGTATTCATGAATGAGTCCGTAACGTCGACCTGTAAGTTGGGCAAATTCTTCACTACATTGTTCTATGAATCCAAGAATATGCTCATTAAAATTATTCCGTCGAGCTACCACGCCGTTCATGTGATGTTCCTGATTTTGAACTGGACCAAGAAGAACCGGATTTCTGAGGTCCATCATTTCCGGTACGCGGCGTCGAGTTGGTCCAAATAGTTCACGCTGAGCTTCTGTTGGGCAGTCAATTGTATCATTCGGAGCGCCAAGAAACTCGCGTAGTAATTCTGATTCAGGTGAGCGATATGTACGCTCAGAATGTGTAGTCAACATTCCGTCCTGAATATTCATGCCAGGGTTCAATGAAAGCTCATTAACTTTCCTGAGAATAATAGCTGCGTCTGCAGCATGTTGAGCATCACGCGCCATCATCATTGTCCAGCCCGTATCAAGAGCTGCATAAAAGTCGTCGTGTGCACAATGAACATTTAGAGCATGCTTTGTTAGCGCGCGCGCTCCAACTTCTAAAACCATTGTAGATAGCTTGCCTGGAGCATGATAGTACTGCTCCATTGCATAGGCTAACCCTTGCCCAGAAGTAAAATTGACTGTTCGCTTTCCGGTTACAGCGTAGGCTGTAGCGCCACCCTGAGCTGCGTGTTCACCTTCACACTCGATCGCTATTTTTGAATTACCCCATACGTCAAGTTCACCCATGGCAAAAGCTTCTTGATATAGCTCTCCACCTTCGGTTGAGGGGGTAATGGGATAAAAAACACCACCTTCAGTAATTCGTGTTTCAACTGAACGAGCGACAAGTTGATTTCCGTTAACTGTGACTGGTATGCCGGGGTATTTCGGCTTCGAATCAGATTGCTTCGACATGAGTTCCTCCGTTTGCGTGGACTGCAAAACAATCAAAACCCCATTCGGCATTATACCGGGGGTTTTTTACATCCTACGCGGGCTGGAAGCTAACAATTCGATTTTTTTCAAGCAACTCATTTCATGGCTTACTTTTAAGCTTAATTCGGAATAAATTAATCAATTTAATTAATTATTGAATTATTTTTAAGAAAGGAAGCTTATCAGTTTTCTGCTAAGTTTTTCATTTTGGCTAAGCCTTCCAATGCGACTTCTTTTGGGTTTTTTTTCCATAAATCTTCCCGAAATAATTCTAAGGAAATCCAGCCTTCATAACCAATTTTTTGAAGTAAAATGAGATATTTTTTCAGATTAAAACAGCCATCACCTGGCATAACCCGATGTTGGTCATGTTGTTGATTTCGAGGCGGTTTGTTTACCGTATCCATGAAATGAGCTATGGCGACTTGGTGTCCCTTAAGCTTGGTAATTGAGTCTAAAGAGCCATTTCCGCGATGAATATGAAATGGATCTAGAATAGTTGTTGCCTTTGGGTGTCCTGATTTTTCCATCACTTCGAGAGCTGCATCGATAGTGTTTATTTGTTCTACAAAGCCTAAAAACTCAATTGAAGGCAGGACATTTATTGATTCACCTAACTCAATTAATTCACGGTATCGTTTAGCACCTAGAGACATATCGGCTTTATGAGAAGGAGGGCCAGCTATGATGTGAGAAGCCTTAATTGAAGCAGCTTGGTGCATTCGCCTTTTACATTCCTCGAGTACTTTCGGCCAAGCAATAGAATTGGCATCAAACCATTTATCTAGATAAATGGTAGTTGGGACAGAAAGTCCGTAATCACAAAGGGCCTTGTGAAGAGTTGATAGTGAACCTCCTTTTTGTAGAAATTCGTCAATGTCTTCATGCCATAATTCAATACCCTCAAACCCAGCCAACGAGGCAACTCGGATCTTCTCCATTATTGGGGTAGTACGGATTGTGCTTCCATTAAGACTATAGCGAAAAGCTCCCATACATGCTGCTTAATTGATTCCTGCAGTGCTGCGAATAATCTCATCAAGTGAGATCGAGGGTCGAAAACCTGTGAATCTTTCAAGTTTATTAATCATTGGCTTACGGCGTTGCATGTCTTCGAATCCAGTATCGTAAGCTATTTCATAAGGTACAATTTCAATTTCAGATTTGGAGTCTGTGATTGCTATAATGCGATTCGCTAATTCTAGTATACTTATTTCCTCGGTGGATCCTATATTAAACACATTACCTGGAGCGGAAGGGCATTTGGCTAATCGAATCAGTGCTTCAATAGTATCATTAACGTGGCAGAAACAGCGTGACTGTTGTCCGTCACCAAATACACGAATTGGTTTGTTAGTCTTTGACGCTTGGATAAAACGAGGCAGAACCATTCCGTAGCGTCCAGTCTGTCTAGGGCCGACGGTATTAAAAAGTCTTGCTATGGTGACTGGTAATTGACGTTCATTAAAAAAAGCCAAGCCAAGAAATTCATCCATTAGCTTCGAGCATGCATAACTCCATCTTCCGAGTGTTGGCGGTCCGATTAGAAGATCGTCCTCTTCACTAAATGATTCACGGGTGCTTTTTCCATATACTTCTGAGCTTGAAGCTAGAAGTACAGGTGTACGATTTTGAGCTGCTGCTTCCAATATTACCTCTGTGGATTTCAGGTTGGTTTCGATTGTTCTGATGGGAGATTGTACAACAAGGTCAACTCCAACGGCTGCCGCGAGGTGGTATACATATTTTGATTTGGCTACGATTTGATCAAGCTCTTTACAAGAGATTACATCGCTTTCAATAATTCTTAGATTCGATTTACTTAATGTTTTTGGGATATTATTTAGAGATCCGGTTGAGAAATCATCGATAACTACAATCTTCTCCCCGGCGTTGAGAAGTCTTTCAACAATGTGTGATCCTATGAATCCGGCACCTCCGGTGATAAGAGTATGTTGATCTTCAGCCACACCGCTTGGTGTCATTCATCTGCCATGCTGTCAAGCGATAGTCGCGTTAGCTCGACAAGTTGGCTTTATCTGACGCATATTTGCTGTGCTTTGATGGGTATGTTTTTTTAGTCCAAGTGAGAATTCTCATTGCTATAACAGGAGCCAGTGGAATGCTGTATGCTCAGCGTCTGCTTGATAAATTAGGCGAATCTGAGCATGAAATACATGTTGTTCTGAGTGCTTATGCACAGACTGTAATTCAACAAGAATTGTCGAGTGGGCTTAATATGGATGATAGAGTTGAGGTGCATAGTATAAAAAGTATGAACGTTCCATTTGCTAGTGGTTCTAATGCGTTTGAGGCTATGGCGGTGATTCCTTGTACCATGGGAACATTAGGAAGAATTGCCCATGGATATAGTGACAATGTTCTGTTACGAGCTGCTGATGTAATGCTCAAAGAGAATAGAAAACTTATCTTGGTTCCTCGCGAAACACCTTTTAATTTGGTTCATCTTAAAAACATGGAATTGTTGTTGCAGTCTGGTGCGACAATTCTCCCTGCAAACCCGCATTTTTATGCAAATCCAAAATCTATAGAGGAAGTTGCAGATACTGTAGTTGCGAGGGTTCTTGATCACCTTGGAGTTGCTAATGATACCTCGCCGCGTTGGCAGGAGGAGGAATGAGTGGAGTAGATATAATTAATAAGCCCAAGCTTAAAAAGAGTGGCTTTTTTGGGTTGCTCCTAAGGTGGGGGCAGTTCGTTAAATTTTCGCATACTATTTTTGCAATGCCGTTCGCTTTGGCATCGATGATGGTTGCTTCACGGGAACACTTTCAGTTTCTTGAGGATGCGAAGGCAGATTTACCAGCGCCTGCGGTTCAGTATGGTTTTCCAGGGTTAAAATTGTTCATTCTTATTATCCTATGCATGGTATGTGCTCGTACCGCTGCTATGGCATTCAATCGAATTGTTGATCGTGATTATGATGCGAAGAACCCACGAACTGCTAATAGACATCTACCTACAGGTGAAATCAGTCTTTTCAGTGCATGGTTGTTTTTTAGCTTAAGTGCAGCAGGTTTCTTGGTTTCAGCAGGTTTTATTAATAATGCCTGTCTTTTCCTTAGTCCTGTGGCTTTGTTTTTCATATGCTTTTATTCGTTAACCAAGCGTTTTACAGACTATACGCACGTTTGGTTGGGGGTTGCTCTTGCCTTGGCTCCAATTGGAGCATGGATTGCTGTTAAGGGAGGTACAACTGCAGAGTTGTTTCATCTATGGCCACTAAGTCAAAGTCTATTGCCACCATTGATTTTGGGAGTTGCTGTAGTGTTCTGGTTAATTGGTTTTGATATAATTTACGCAATACAGGATTTTGAATTCGATAAGCAGAATGGGTTACGCTCGTTGGTTACTGCTTGGGGGCCTAAGAATGCGCTTACTGCATCGTTCTTATCTCATATGATAATGTTAGCTTTGATTTTGCTTTTTGGAATTATGCTCAAAATGCGTGTTGCATTCTTGATCGGCTGGTTAATTATTCTTTTTTGTTTGTTGTTTGAGCATTGGATAGCGCGTAAGCGGAGTTTGAAGTGGGTAAACACTGCATTCTTTAAACTTAATGCACTCATTAGTTCGGTTTTCTTTTTTGTAGTGGCTACTGAGGTATTGTTTCCATTTTTTCGTCGAATCCAATGAATACTTTTATTCCAGAGCCCTATGCCGGTATTCGTGAAAAGTTGATTTCAGGTCAAAGACTTTGTGATTCTGAGGCGTTACATTTATTCAAGGATTGTGATCTAAATATACTGGGTCAACTAGCGGATGAAATTAATCGTCGCAAGAATAATGATCATGCCAGTTACATACTGAATCGGTATTTAAATTATTCTAACTATTGTATTTTGAGTTGCCAATTTTGTGCATTCTCAAGAAAAAAGCGCGATGCTAATGGGTTTCAGTTAGCTATTCCTGAAATGGTAGAAAAAGCAAGGGAAGCTTTGTCCATTGGTATAACAGAGTTGCATATTGTTGGCGGGTTACACCCAACGCTGCCGTACGGTTATTACAAGGATATGATTAGCGAATTAAAACAAGTTGATGATCGACTGCAGCTGAAATGTTTTACCGCGGTTGAAATCTTACACCTAGCTCGGCTGGCAAAGAAAACAATGCCGGAAGTGTTACAGGAATTTAAATCACTTGGATTAGATTCGTTAACCGGAGGAGGCGCGGAGATTTTTAGGCAAGAGGTGCGCGATCGAATAGCTCGAGGGAAGGAGACGGCCGATGAGTATCTCGATGTTCATCGGACTTGGCATCAACTTGGAGGATACAGTACCTGTACAATGTTATTTGGTCATCTCGAAACGCTCGAAGACCGTATTGATCATATGAAGCAATTGAGACAGTTGCAGGATGAAACCAATGGTTTTACTGGTTTTATTCCGCTACCTTATCAACCTGATAACAATGAAATTCCTGTTAAGCATCCTCCCACAGGATCTGATATGCTTCGTACCCTTGCGATAGCGCGGTTATATCTCGATAATTTTGATCATATCACAGCTTATTGGGTAGGTATGGGGATGAAGTTGGCAGAGGTTGCTCTTAACTACGGTGCTGACGATGTTCATGGTACAATAATTGAAGAGAAGATTTTTCATATGGCGGGTGCAGATAGTCCTCAGGTGCAGACTGAGACAAAGATGATCACAGCAATTCGTGAGGCAGGGCGTATTCCCGTACAGCGTGATACTTTTTATAGACCTGTACGAAAATGGAAAGAAGAGGCCATATCCTTGGTTTGAATATGTGCGATTGGAAAGTAATTGCATGACAAAGAGAATAGGATCGGTTCCATATTTAAATTCTGCTCCACTTACTTTTGGATTAGAGGATGAAACCGAATTTTTGCCACCTAATCAATTAGCGAGAAGATTGCGATCTGGAGATTTCGATGCCGGTCTTGTCAGTCTAACTGAGGTGCTTCATCATGATTTATATAACGTTTTAGATGGAGTGGCAGTGGCCAGCGATGGTCCTGTAAAAAGTGTTTTTCTTGCACATAAAAAACCTCTAGATCAAATTGATATTATTTACGGTGATGTAGCTTCTTTATCGAGCATCAACTTGTTGAAAGTTATTCTTGATCATTATGGGCTGGTTCCTCGGATTGAGCCGTTCGATGACTACGATTGTGCAGGAGAGCAAGATGCTGTTTTATTGATTGGGAACCCTGGAATAGACTTTTTAAGAGAATCTCATGAACATCAGATACTTGATCTTGGTCAAGCTTGGAAGGATATAACTGGTTTGCCTTTTGTTTATGCGGTTTGGGCTGTTCGACGAGATAAAGGTATAGGGGATCTTTATCGGAGACTATTTCATGCTAAAGTCGAAGGCCAAGTGCATCTCGAAGATATTATTGCTAATCATAAAGATTTTGATTTTGAGTTGCGTGATTCTTACTTGAGGCAGAACATCCGATTTGAATTAGGCGAGCTTGAAAAGGATGGCATTATGGAATTCGTTCGACGTCTTCGTAAAGTTGTAGGTGAGCCAGTTTTTGTTCCCAATTATGTTTCCGTCATCTAAAATAAGAATCTTATTAATCGCTTATTAAATTAAAAAACAGCTTGGGAGATATGTTTCGTTTGATAGGTTTTTGCCTGTAATTGAAAGAATTTCTATTTTGATTAATACACCATCCAGTCAGAGAGGATTCCTTGGAGGTTTTTTTAAGGCCAAGTTATTTAGAGATTTCTCTAGAACTATGCTGTGGCAGTTGCTGGGTAAGTTGTTCCAGATTGTCGGCATGGTGTATGCAACTCGTTGCCTAGGTCCAGACAATATTGGTGTTTCGCGGACTGTTATCACTCTTGCGATGACTCTACAGCTGTGTCTTGCATTTGGTCTTGATGCTGTGGCAGTGAGGTATGTAGCTAAAGGATCAGCTAAGGCTGGTGATCTTGCCCCAGCAATTTTTACTTTTCGATTTGTGATTGGTTTTATAGCGGCAGTGCTATGGATATTTGCTGTTTTGTTCAGCGGCCTACAGGAAGGGGAAAAGTGGACATGGTTGGCGGGGGCGTTGTTTTTACTTGTATGTTGTATGGATTATAGCTGGATATTTCAAGCTACTGAACAAATGCCCAGAGCCTCTCGCTATCAATTAGTTTCATCGATTATGGCTAGTCTTTGGTTTGTTTTGTTTTTTCATAAAGACCAATCAATTGGCAGTGATCTCTATGTGTTATTGGCAGTTAATGCGGTTGTAGTAGGTGTGGTTTGGTGGAGGGTATCCGATGAGCTTGGTTTTCATTGTTTTAGTTTTTCGCGTTTGTCTGGTGCAAAAAAAATGTTTTTAGAGGCGTGGTTGATTTGGCTATTTAATCTTGGTTATTACCTGTTGGCGAATATGGCCCAGATCATGACTTATTTTATTCTTGGTAAGGAGTCCAGTGGTTTATTTGGTTCAGCCCAATATCTCGTTCTTGCTCTACAAATGTTTCTTCATTATTTCGGAATATTAATGGCACCTAGACTCATGGTATGGCGAAAGGTAGACGTCGTTGTATTTAGAAGGCGTGTACTGATGATTGCAGGTATAGCTATTTTTTTTGGAATGTTGATATTCGGGATTTTGAGATTGATAGTGGATTGGTTTTATCCGCTGCTTTTTGGAGAGGAATTTGCAAGTGCCTCTAATATTTTGCCTTGGCTAGTACTTGGAAAGTTTTTTGCTGTTGGTACAGCAATGTTTACTTGGGGACTTTGGGCAGAACACCGTGACAAATTGCCAGTGCTATGCTGTTTGCCATGTTGTTTTGTTTCTGGTGGGCTTTATTTTATTTTATTGCATGAATTTGGAAATTTAGCGTCAGCTTGGATTACTTTAGGTGCTGAAACTGCATTGCTTTTAACATCTGGTATTGCTTTCATTTATGTTATGCGACAGTCCAAAAGTTAAGCCTGATTAATTTATTCTATAATTCTTGCTCGATAAAAGCATTGAGGTAATAAGATTTTACGATCATCACGAAATTGTGCTGAACTGTTATTCATTTCAAGGCTGCCGATTCTAGTCCAATTTTTAAGGTCTGTTGATGCTTCAATATCGTACTTCGCGCCTGCTGTTCCTACTAGTTCAAAGCTCATTTGGCTTTTAACTTGAATTTTAGTGATTTCTGGTACGGATTCTAATTTTTCAAGCAGATTAATCACTTCAATTTGACGGTTGGCTATTGCAATCATTTTTGGGGTTCTGCCTGAATAGTCAATTGCTCGAATATCAGCGCCTGAACCGATAAGTTGTTGAACTGAATCCAAATTGCCCCCAAAAGCAGCATAATGGAGAGGGGTCCAATTTCGTGGGGGTAAATGCCAATCGTCCCTTTGTGAAACATTAGCTCCTTCATTGATCAGTTTTTCTAGTGTAGTAATTTCACCTGAAAATGCTGCATGATGCAAAGTTGATTTTGTGCCAATCTTTGCACCTTCTGATTCCAGTAGAATTACTGCTTTATCCCAAAGATTATCCTTTGCATAGTCGAGTGGTGTTCGTCCCCCAGAGTCTTCTGCGTTAATATCGAAATTCATATTAAGTAATTCCACAATGAGATTGTCCATTCCACTCGAAGCTGCTGCGTGTAATAAGGTGTTGCCAGGTTTAGTGATTATATTGATATCTGCTCCATTTTCGCGCAAAAGCCTCGTTGTTGTATTAAACTTCCCAACTACGGAGGCGAAAAGCGGAGTCCAACCCAAATCTGTTCGGTGATTCACATTTGCATTACGAGTTAGTAAGGCGGCAACAGCAGATGTTCTTCCGCGAGCTGCAGCTGCACTTAATGGGGTCGCTCCCCAAATTGTTTCAGCTTCTATATTGCCTCCATTTTTAAGGAGGTTTATGAGTATTGCAGTATAATCTTCCAGAGCTGCATAGTGCATTGGAGTTTGATTAAATATATCTGATATATTGGGATTAGCCTCAGCTGCGAGTAAGGCAGTTACGATTTTCTGTAAATTGTGTTGAGCTGCTAGATGTAAGGGGGTTTGGTCAAGATTTCCTAGTGCATTTGATTCGGCATTATTTTCAAGAAGTAATTTTACTGAATGATACTGATTGTTACGAGTTGCCCAGTGTAAGGGGGTCCAGTTTAGATTATTTTTAGTATCTATTTTACTTTTGTTATCGATCAATAACTCCATTATTTGGATATGGCCGTTCCAAGATGCATGGTGAAGTGGGATATTTCCAAGTGTGTCAGTGTAATTAACAGCTTTAGGATCACTTAATAAAAGCTCTTCTAACCGCTCAATATCACCTGATGTTGCTAGCGCCCATATGTTGTCCGAATCCTCCTGTGCGTGACTAATAGATATAGTCAATAAGAGTGAGGTTAAAAAAAAAGTCTTTTGAAAATAACCTCTCATGTTAGGAGGTATTTTGACGGAGTAATGAGGCGGACGCGAGTATCGATTTGAGTATTATTTAAAAACGAGTTGACTCGATTTTGCCGGAGCGTAAGATTAACGCACAGCCTTTCCGAGTGGAAAGGTAGCAGGGTTGGGCTAATTCCGTATGCAGCCTTTCCCTGTTTTTTTTTGGATATCTCCGATCAATGTAAAGAGATTTGAAGGAATAAGAAAGATTGCTTCAGATTGTGGTTTCATTAGAAGAAAACAAACGTTTTGGAGGAATTGCCAGACTTTATGGCCAAGCTGGTTTGCTATCCCTTAATAAAGCAAGAGTTTGTGTGGTTGGTGTAGGGGGTGTGGGTTCTTGGGTTGTGGAGGCATTGGCTCGTTCCGGAGTTGGTGCATTGACTTTGGTGGATCTTGATGAAGTCTGTGTTACAAATGTAAATCGGCAATTGCCAGCACTTGATGGCGGTTTTGGTAAATTTAAGGTGGAGGAATTGAAAACTCGAGTGCATTGCATTTTTCCGAGTTGTGTAGTTGATGCGAGGGTTGAGTTTTTTAATGAAAAGAATTGCAAAGAAATCCTGGATGAAGGTTTTGATTTTGTTGTCGATGCAATTGATAATGTTAGAAATAAAGTTCTATTAATCTCGGAATGCCGTTATCGAAGTATTCCGGTTATTACTAGTGGTGCCGCAGGTGGACGATTGGATGGGACAAAAGTACAAGTGATGGATCTGTCCAGAACAGTTCAGGACCCACTGTTATCCAAGGTACGATCTTGTTTGCGAAAAGAACATGGATTTCCGCGAGCTGGTAAAAAGATGAATGTAAAATCCGTATTTTCACCTGAGTCTCCAGTATATCCAAAAAATGATGGCACAGTATGCAGTAGTCGTATCGAGGCTAAGCAGCAAGAAACTTCGATGAAACTGAACTGTGAATGGGGATTTGGATCTGCTTCATTTGTGACAGGTGCTTTTGGACTAGCTGCAGCGGGTGAGATTATAAGTCAGTTGACAAGTCGCTTAGCTGATTAGCTTTGTGATTTATCTGCCTGAAAAATACTGCTAGAATAAGTTCAATGAGCGAGAACGTGGTAGCTATTGAAATTAGAGGGATTCTTCCTGCTAATAGTGGTAGTGCCGTATTCATTGGAAATGATGAAAAAGTTTTTGTTATTCAGGTAGAGCATAATATGGGGGCTGTAATAGGAATGTTTCTTAATGAAACTGCTAAAGAAAGGCCTTTGACACATGATTTGTTTGGTTATGTATTTGATGGGTTTGGGATTAGTTTGCTTCGCGTAGTGATTACCGAAATGAAAAATTCTACTTATTACGCCAGGCTTATATTGCAACAGGATAATGAGTTAGGGAGAAAGATTGTGGAGGTAGATGCACGTCCAAGTGACTGCCTTGCGATGGCTGCACAGCATAAGTCGCCAATATTTGTTGCATCGAAGCTTTTTGAAGATGTGGAGGACATGAGTGAAGTTTTGGCCAGAATTCAGGATTCTGGTGATCCTGATGTTGTTTAATTAAATGTTATTCTTATTTTAATGCCTTCTGAAACAAAGTTTCCAACTGAACCGGTTTGTCTTGTATTTGGGGACGAAGATTTTCTAGTTCGTGATCGAGCAAAGCAGATTTACAAATACTGGTGCTCGCATGCTGAGGGAATGGATCATGAGGTGATAGATGGATCAGTGCGAAACTCTGAAGAAGCTATTGGGGTATTGTCTAAGCTTGATGAGGCGTTGCAGACACTTCCATTTTTTGGAGGTAATAAAGTTGTTTGGTTAAGAGGTGTAAATTTTTTGGGAGACGATCGCACAGCATCAAGTTTAACAGTAAAAGACAGACTGACTGAGCTAGCTAAATCTTGGGAAGCCTTTGATTGGCAAGGTGTTCAATTATTAATTAGTGCTAATAAGGTAGATAAGCGTAAGAGCTTTTTTAAAACGCTTAAAAGTTTTGCCTCGATAGAGGATAAATCTTTCAGTGATAAAGAGCGTGGTGGCAGGGCTGCCATGGTGGTGCGGCAGCGTTTATCGGAACTCGGTAAGAAAATTTCGCCGCATGTGGCGGATGAGTTGGTTTTGTTTGCTGGCACTAATCTTCAGCAATTATATATCGAGTCGGATAAGTTGGCCTTGTATATTGGCGAACGTGATGAGGTGGTGCGGCAGGATGTATATGAGATTTCGACTCGTACAAAGCAGTCTAAAGCATTTGCGTTAGCTGATGCTTTAGGTGAAAGAAATTTGCCAAAGCTGTTACGTGTGCTTGATGAGGAACTTTGGGAAGTGAAACTTGATAATAAGAAAAGTCCCATTGCTTTGCTTTACGGTTTGATTTCAAAAGTGCGAACGATGATCTTTTTGAGGGAAATGATTCGAATGAAATGGATTAGTCCAAGTAACGGATATCCTCAATTTAAAGCACAATTAGAGGCTATAGCTGATGATCTTCTGCCAGAAGATCGAAAGTTTAATCCTAAATTAATGCATCCCTACATGCTGTTTAATGCACTTGGACATGCCAGGCGATATTCAGAAATAGAGCTTACTAGAGCTATGGATATTTTACTGCAATGTAATCGTCAATTGGTTTCTTCAAGCACTGAGAATACACTTGTGCTGCAGCAAGCACTTGTGCAAATCGTTAGCAAGTCATCTTGATTTTCAATTAATCAACTTAATGCATTGAAGTGTTTTTTGATCTCGAATGAATATTTGGCCATTCGAATAAGCAGGAAAACTCCAAGATTTCCCACAAGCTTGCATGCGTCCGATCTCTTCATATTTTTTTGGATCTGGATTAATCAATATCAGTTCTCCAAATGAGCCAAGGACAAGTAATTTTTCCCCATCAGTTAATGTTGAAGCATAAAAACTGCCAAAATTTCTTTCTTCCCAATTCAGTTTTCCATTGATTATATCGACACATATGAATCGATCTTTTTCAGCGAAACCGTAAAGATAATCTCCGATAATTACTGGTGTTGAAAGGTTGATTTTGAGTTTTTGGTTTTTCCATTTAGGTATTGCTTTCCCATTTTTTCCTATGCCACTCATGCAGATCATTCCTTCTGAGTGAGAGGCAGTGATAATATTGTTACCTCTAATGACCGGAGTGAGCACGTTACGATAAGCGCGAGTTGGTACAGGTTCGTTCCAAAGCATATTTCCATCAATTGAATTTATGCCTATTAAACGTTCAGTAGTTAGAGTGATAAATTGTTTTTTACCAGCGATTTTAGCCATTATAGGGCTGGCATAGCTTGCGAGGTCGTTTTGTGATTTCCAAATTACTTCCCCATTATACTTATTAAAACATACTACCCCGGCGCCATCTTCACTTCCTACTTGGCAAATCAGATATTCACCATCTACTAGTGGCGTACCACTGTATCCTCTTCTAGATGCAGCTCCTACGTTTTGCGCCTTGTTTATAATCCATTTTACATTGAAGTCTTTTTGATAGTCTGTATCCCAAATTCTAGATCCATCTTTCACTCTTAAACAGGTAAGCTTTCCGCGGCAGGTTTGTACGTAGATTCGTTCTCTGTCAAATAATGGAGTGCAACGTGGGCCAGCTCCAAATCCATCATTGGGATAAGTTTGTCCATAGGCAGTTTTCCAGAGTTCTTTTCCGGTCTTCTTATCGAGCATTCGAAGAACCTCGGAGTTTCCTTGTTCCTCTGATATGGCAAGAAAGTTATCCTGTATAACTACAGCGGAATGGCCTGGGCCAACGTCGATTTTCCATAATATATCTGGGCTATCTGTAAGCGTATTCGGTAAAAAATCGTCTTTATTGACATAGGCATCAGAACTCGGTCCACGCCATTTTGGCCAATCACCTGCCTGTGCAATTTCAATGCACAAATCCAAAGCAGCAAAGATAGTCAGCGCAATATATTTGTATTGGAATGAATAAGAGATCATCGTGTGTATCGGTGTGGTTAAGTTAACAGGGGGGCAGAGCTTCGCAATGCTTTTCCTTTTGCCTTGTGTGAGAGGCTTGAAGAGAGCATCATCCCTTTAACCGACCGGAAGATGTTACCAAGGAGACATCAACCACTGAAATCGCTTGGAGTAATGCTATGTTTAGCGTTGTTGCTTGGCTTGGCTTGTAATGGGTGGTGCGAATATAAATCGAAGGAGTATCCTACATTTATTTCATGGAAATCCGCATGTGATAAACTTCCATCTAATCGTGCTCTGCTTGGTCAATTAGCAGGAACAAAGTTGCCTACTGCGTTGCCTGAATTTGAACCTGTAGCTGAGGCTTTAAATGCAGCTTTCAATGTGTTTAAAACCGGGACAATGAGTAGTGATATTAACTGGGTTGGAGGAAAGCCAAATGATTCTGAGTTCTTTAATACTAAGAGAGCTTATTTCTTGAGGCCTCCAATTCCATTTCAACCATTTGCCCAGAAGTTGACTGTACCGGCTGGTAGTGAAGTTATATTTCATGGTGATTTTCATGGTGATATTCATTCGTTTATTGCGATGCTGGATTCACTTAATAAATCAGGGACTTTGGATGGTTTTCGTTTGGTAAAGCCGAATACTTATATGGTTTTTTTGGGTGACTATACCGACAGAGGTAACTTTGGGATTGAGGTGCTTTACACACTGCTTCGTTTAAAACTCGAAAACCCTGAAAAGGTATTTATGTCCCGAGGAAATCATGAAGATATTCAGATGATTGCTTCTTATGGTTTTTTAGCTGAATGCCAAAAAAAATATGCACAACAATTCAATCCAGGGTTAATCGGTCGGCTCTACGATTTTTTCCCTGTGGTTATTTATGTTGGGAGTGGTGTGGATTTTATTCAATGTAATCATGGTGGAATGGAGCCTGGTTATCTTCCAGGCCGTTTGCTTGATGCCAAGTCGAGTATTGCATTTCAATTACTTGGTGAAATGAAAGGAGGGGAGTTCTTAGCAAAGCATCCAAGTTTGATGAATGTGGCTGATCCTAGGATGAAGTCTTATCTTACAGAAAACATTCGCAACTATATTCCAATTGCACCAATGCAGCCAGTTATCAATGGGTTTATGTGGAATGATTTTACCATATTTACTGAAGAGCCTGGTGTCAGCTATATGAGTGGTCGTGGATTTGTTTTTGGTAAGTCTGGTACAAGGATTGTGCTTGATGCCTCGGCTGGGGAAAAATCCAAGGTGCGCGGGGTGTTTCGTGCTCATCAACATTCTTCTGCGGTTAATCCAATGATGCGACGATTGTTGGCTGGTAATGGTGTTTTTCGGCATTGGCATGAAAGTGATAGTCTTGATAAGGCTAATGTTTCAACTGCTGTGTTACATGCCGAATGTAAATTGGAGCATAGCAATAATCGTAAATTAAAGGATGGGTTTGTTTGGACATTTAATGTGGCACCTGACAGTTATTATGGTGTGGGAAACACTTATAAGTTTGATACTTACGGAGTTTTGACGACAGCAGATAAGTTTGTGAATTGGAATCTTCGTGTTGTTAATCAGGCGGTATCAATTTTAGATAAATTGCCAGTTGGAAGATGACTGAATTGCGTTTCCAGTTTGAAGTGTTTGAGGGGCCATTGGATTTGCTTCTCCACTTGGTACGCAAGGAAGAGGTCGATATTTATGAGGTCGACATGGTTCGAGTTGCTGATCAATTTTGTGAATATGTAGCATTAATGAAGCAATTTGATTTGCATGTAGCTGGTGAGTTTATAGTTATGGCTTCTACACTCATGTATATCAAAAGTAAGGAGCTATTACCTGTTGATCAGCAGGTTGTGGTAGAAGACGAAGATGAAGATGAAGATCCTAGATGGGATTTAATTCGGCAATTGGTAGAGTACCGAAAGTTCAAGGATGCAGGAGATGATTTTAAGCGAATGGAATGGGAACGTGAGCAAAGTTTTCTGCGTCAGGGTGCCAAACCTAAAGTTCCGCCATTACCTATTCAGAAGGGAGAGCCTGCTTCCATTTTTGATCTGGTTGGAGCGATAAATGATATCCTTAATCGATTCGAGGAGTCGGAAAAAAGACGAGCTGAAAATACGAGAGAAATTTATGCTGACAAGTGGACTGTTTCACAAAAAATTGTGGTGATTCGAGGTATGATCGAGCAAAGCGAAAGTGTGCTTTTCTCTGAATTATTTGAAGATGTTGAGAGTCGTCAGGAACTAGTTGCTACTTTTTTAGCGGTACTTGAATTAGTTAAGCTTAAGGTATTGTTATGTATTCAAGGTGAGAGATTTGGCGAAATCGAGCTGACTAAGAGAACTGTGGATGATGAGCTATCGGATTCATTAGAGGATTTTGACGAACCTGAATCAGTTGGGTTTAGTCCTGTTCAAGATTCTGTGGAGGTTGGTTCAATGGTGAGTAAGACTGCAGGTTTGGAAGTTTCTGGGGGAGAAGGGGGTGATGTGCTTACTATGAATATTGGCGAATTGGCACACAAGGATGCTGAGCCCATTTCATTTGAGCTGCCCGAAGAAAATCCTGTTGAGGAAATATGGGACGATCCTAATTTGCGTGAATTACCGTTAGCTTCCGATATTCTTGTGGTCAAATCCTCTGGGAAAAAGAGCCCGCCATCTTGGACATCAGAATTAAATTTGCATTATCCAACAAAAGACAGAGTGATCTCTACAGTGCTGTTTTTGGTTATTATGGTTTTGTTGACCCTAATTTTCTTTTAAAATCATCTTCTTCCCCATCTCGAACGACTATTAAATCGAGAAAGTCGCTCTTGGAGTGAACGATCGTCAAGTGCCATTAGCTGCCATCTCTTTAATCGATCTGTTTTAGCGAAATACTCAATGGTGCTTTGTAGTCTCTCTTCGACTTCAAATAAATCATATGGCCGCTTGGCATCGTTAATGATGTAAGGCCTTAGTCTTTCATAATCCTGCATTACTTGATCAACTATTTTTTTTGGGTTCCAAACTGTTGCCAATAAGTAGTGCAGGGCTTCCTCTAGCATCAACTCTCCCTCATCAGTAGAGCGAAATGCTTCGACTACAACACTACGTCCTCGGCTAGAACCAAAAAGATTATTGCTACTATTTCGAAAAAGTTGATCTGCTCCATGAGGTATAAAGTAGAACTTACGATCACTTGGATTCCGATAAATTCGGTAATTGTTTGGAGAGAGGTATCCATCCCAATGATCACAAAGAATTTCCATTGCCATGAAACGAGCGAAGTGGCCGAGATCTAACCAGTCTTTAAGCGGAGCAAGATCATTCATATCTTTCGCTTTTGCAGCGGCATCAGCGAAACCCATTAGGAGGCCACGTTCGGCTGTTTTAGGGTCGCTATCTAGATCGAGGTTTTTCCAGTTAGTTATATCAGTTGGTCCTTCATAAAGATCTCCACTAGGGTCTTTAAACCATCTTTTGAGAAAGTCTTCGGTTGAAGCTTCAACTTGAACATACAGTCCAAAGGGAGCTCCGTTAATTGATACAGTTGCATGGCCAACACGCGGTGCAGGTAAACCGGCTTCCCGAAATAGTGCATATCCTAAACGTTCTCGAATATAGGTAGAATCCTGTGCTGCGTTATTAAGCTGTATTTTATTTAATCCTTTGAAGCGTTGGCCATTATTAAAAGCATTAAACTTTACAGTGAAGCCGTTTTTGTTTTGGCCATCAAAGGGTCGAAAGCTTCCAAGAAAGCCTTTGAGCCGCACCCCTACGTCTTTGAGTTTTATATTCTTATATTGAAAAGTACCTCTGACAAATATCTTCGGTTCTTTTTTGAGGCTTTCAATGCTTTCTTTGGGTAAAGTTATTTCATATTCGGATACAGAGTTACTTTCAAATAGTTGAGAGGCATCATCTTGTTCTTTGAGAGGTTTCAAGAACATTCCAGTTGGATTAGGTCGTCCTATAGTTTTTATTGGTTTGTTGTCAGTGAATGTTTTAAGAATCTCATCAATTTTATTTTTACCAGCTTCATCAGGTATGGAGTCTTTGGCTAAGTCTAAAAATAGAATAGATAAATTGCCGTCATATTTATTCAGGTTTGTAGCAATATTAGATAATTCCTCTATCGATAACGACTCATCAGATTGATTACTGTTTTGTTGTCGTGATCTATTGGTTAAAAATGAAAAATTACCTTCGCGTTCACGTCTGCGTTCTCCGTCATCTTGAACGCGCATTGCTGGCGGCCGAGCATTCTCTGGAAGACGTCGAGAGAAGGCACTTCGATATCTTTCCATTTCTCGATTGCGCTGGCTTTCCATTTGTGTGGTTTCCGGATAAATTTTCCGAATAAGAGAACGCATTGCATTGCCGCTTTCCGGATGAGCTGTCCTTAGAAATTCGGATGCATCATTTAATTTTGAAATCTCGATGCTTTGCTTCATAAGAGCTTCTAGTGCCTTTTGATCGTCGGCATTATTAAATGCTTCTTGGTTGATGTTTATATCGTTTAGTATGCGGCGTTGTGCTTCTTTTGATTCTCCGAAAAACTCTACGTTTTTGGCATTGGCAATGATTCTAGCCGCTTGGTTAGCTTGTCCAACTGCAAGTAAGGTTTGAACGTGCTTATGATCAAGCAATGCCTTTCGATTTTTATCTAGTGTTTTACGGATAGTGTTTCGAACTGACTGAGCGTTGGCATCACTCAACTTCATTTCAAAAACTCCCCAAGACTTCAGTGTGCGCTCTGCTTCAATAGCTATTTCTTTTTCCGGGGAATATCTCGAAGTTGACTTAAGTAGCCTAGCTGCCTCATAGCTAAGACCCATCTCAGCCATCGAGCGAGCTGTCCGAACGAGTGAGCTATTTATTTCTGAGAGGCGCCTGCCGCGTAAATGATCCATAGGATCAATCTTGGATATATTGTCTTTTGCCAAAGGCTCTACGATAATTGACAACAAACACAATGATATAATGCGAAGAGATTTGAAATTCATTGATTGTTAATACGGTTATTATAATAGCATGGTTACATGAATAGATGATACTTTAGGTATTCTTTTAATTATTTAAGATAATCTATTCTGACTTTAAACGTAGATCGAAGCATGCCATTTCATGGCTATTTCGAACAAATAAAAATCCACCAGAAATAGCAGGGTAATTCCATGTTCGGCCTCCCTTCAAAGCTTTAAATTGAATTTTTTCTAGAAAGGTATTTGGATTCATTTCGACTAACGTCATATCACCAGAATCACCAAGAATAATTAAGTGACCTGAAGCAGCAACAATCTGCCCATATCCATATTTATTGCCACGCCACTTAAGGGTTCCATCCAAGGCATTTATGCACACAAGTCGATTTTCGTTAAGCCCGTATATAAAACCATCCCAATATACAGCACTTGAAAATTTGGTTTTCAATAGCTTGCTTTTCCAAAGAGTCTTGGTTTTCATTTTATTGCCATCTTCAACAATTTGAAATGCTTCTGCACCTTTCCCGTAACCAGCGGAAATTAGTATAGTGTGATCGTTTAATTGTGCAGGTTGTGAGATGTTGTTATTATTAACTGATATTCTCCATTTGTGAGACCAGTACAACTTCCCATTCGTTGGATTGATTGACATAACTATGCCTTCGAGTGCAACTATGAGTTGTTCCTTGTTGAGTATATTAAAAAGGGTTGGAGTGCTATAAACTTGATTACCGTTGTGTTTTTTCCAGACCACTTTACCGGTATCTTTATCTAAAGCGACGATGGCATTATCATTTTGTCCTCCAGGAACTAAGATTACAGAATTTTTGTAAATGAAAGGGGATCCTGATACTCCCCAATAGGGGACTTCCGATTTATTCTCTTCGACTATATTTTTTTTCCATAGGAGTTTTCCTGAATTTGCATCAAGACAGTTTAAATGTCCTTTTGCCCCTAAGGTAAAAAGACGATCACGGCTCCAAGTAGGAGTAGATCTTGGGCCTATTCCTCCAAAATATTCCTCGAATTTGGCTGGATATTCATGTTTCCACTTAATTGCGCCAGTATCGGCTGAAAAGGCAGCTACTACCTCATTTTCATCTTGTTGTTCTATAGTAAATATCAGTCCTTTGGCGATAGAAAAAGATGAATGGCCGATTCCAATCAATTTACGCCAAAGTAGTTTTGGGCCCTCTTTTGGCCAATCTGTTAAGATGGGTTGTTCCCTATATATTCCCTCACTATTTGGGCCGCGATATGAAGTCCAGTAAGAGGAATTTAAGTCATCATTAGTAATTTCAACTTTAGGTCCTAATATTTGGTTTTTTCGTTGTTGTTTAACTTCGTCATTTTGAGAGCCAGATTTAGACCAAACCAGTTTTGGTATGGCGCTTCCTCGCCACTCAAGATGATTACATGCAGTCCAGATTACGACGGATGAAATTATAAATAACCAAAGAAGTATTCTAGTTAATTGATTTAATATCATTCATTTTTCCTTTTCATTGTGTAATGACTTACAATCCACTCATTCCCACCAGATGTTTTCCATAATTCTGAACACGCCATAAAAAAGATTCTCCAATAGGACCACCATTTAGTGGTTTGATTATTTCCGTAAGTTTTAGAGAAAATAGATTTAATTTGTTTTTCGTTTTTTTGCATGTTTTTTAACCAAGCTTCAGCTGTTTTATGATAGTGAATTCCATTGACTATCCATTCATTATCGATAACTAGATTCTGATTAAAATAATTTAATAGGTCATGGCTAGGCATAATGCCTCCAGTGAAAAAATGTCTCCCCATCCAGTTAGATGATCCTTCAGTTTCAAAATGATAGGCGAACTTCTTATGAGAGAATATGTGCACAAACAATCTGCCGTTAGGCTTTAGCCAACTGTCTATTCGACCTAGCAGCTCTTGATAGTTTTTCATGTGTTCGAACATTTCGACTGACACAATCCTGTCGAATTTTTTGTCTATTTCAAAAGAATTCATGTCACATGTTTTCACTTCTATATTTTTTAAGCCTCTCTTGTTCGCAAGATTCATAATGAATTTTCGTTGATCTTGGGAATTTGAAACTGAGATGATTTTGGAATTGGGATAATTTTCAGCCATCCAAAGACTTATCGCTCCCCAGCCACACCCTAGTTCAAGGATATCTTGTCCATCTTTCAGTTCGGCACGTTCGCATGTAAGTTTCAACATGTGCGCTTCGGCTTCATCTAGAGATTTTGTGCCTTCTGGCCAATAACAGCAGCTATATTTCAAATGTTTTCCGAGACACATTTGAAAGAAATCTGGAGGAACCTCATAGTGCTGATCGTTTGCTGCTTGAGTTTCTATAGCGACAGGAAGTGTTATTAATTCTTCAATTAATCGGTCTTTTGCCCCTGCCTGATGCTTGATTGTTTCAGATTTGATCCGGATTTGATTTAATTTTCTTATGCGTTGCCTAATTAGAAAATCGGGGATTAAGTTTTTTTCTAGTAGCCGATCAATCATTATAAGTATTTTTTTGGTGGTAAAGGGATGAAGCTGGAAGTTGTTTTTTGATATTTTTTGTAGGCATTTCCTTTTGATATGAGGTTTTGTTTTTCATTGTTACTGACTCCAGTAACTTTCAATAGAAGAAATAGCATTAGAATTGGACAGTAAATTGTCCACCATCCGCCTGAGTTAATTGAAAAAATAAAAAATCCAACCCAGGCTAACCACTGAAAGAAATAATTTGGGTGCCGTGAATAATTCCATAATCCAGTGTTGCATACTTCATTTGGACTGTTGTTATTTTTGAATCTGGATAACTGTAAGTCTGCCAAAGCTTCGCCTGCGATAGCGATTAATATAGTTAATAAACCAAGATATTCAATTGGGCTGATTTTTGGATCTTGATTCCAAGTAGGCACAGCGAAAATCAATGAAAAAATTATTATTGCCAGGCCCTGAAAATGAAAAAAAACAAACATTTTTAATGTGCTATTTGGACCCCATTTCTTTCTTAATTCTGAATATCTGCCGTCTTCTTTTGGATGTAGCTTCCAACAACGAATCAAAAGATGTATCCCTAGTCTGCTGGCCCAAATAAATGCTATGCTTCCCAAAAGAATTCGTCTGTATTCATGTCCCTCACTGGTAAAAGAAAAATAAGCAGCTAGAATAGCAAAGCTAAAACCCCATAAAACATCTATTATTCCTGCGTTGCGTATGGTTATGCCAATTACAAACGTGATGTTTATTATAAGGAAAACACCTATCCAAGCTGATGAAAGTTGGTCAAGTGGATTCATTATTTCTTTTCAATAGAAAATCTTCGAAAGAGGCATTATTTGGTAATCGAAAAGCTTGAAACAAACCGTATGAAGCTATTGCGATGTTTCCTAGCGAGCATATGGCAAGAAATGATGGAATTCTAATGAACCAAGATTTTTCTTTATACATTAACCATCCGTAAAAAATGAAAAATCCCCAATAACAATCTAAAAGAGTTGCTAAAAACCATGGGCTATTTCCTTGTTCTTTGAAGTAGGTAAACATGTTTTGCTGAGATCCGGCATAGATACAAATCAAAAGCATTGATACCAACATGAGAGCAAAGAATACTAGAAGAAGATTACGGGTCATTGGCTTATTTTAGCGTTAAATTATTAGGCCTAGTGTAGACAGCTTGAGCAACGCCAACATTCCTCATAGAAAATCCGGCAGAGCAGTAGCAGAGATAATAATTCCATTTACGAATAAAATTTTCATCAAAGCCCAATGCGCGAACTTCAGGAAGAGATTTGTTAAATCTTTCGTGCCAAGCCATGAGCGTTTTTGAGTAATTACCACTGAACTCCTCCCATGAATGAAGAAACAGTGTGCCGACCCTGTTCATTGCTTCTGCTACTCGATGCTGTGCCAGTAATAATGATCCAGGGAAAATGTGTTTTTGAGTCCAGTCGTTGCCCTTTCGGAGTTCTTGATACCGCGAATCAGGACATGTGATAATTTGTAATCCTAGAAGTCCTTCGGGTTTTAGTAGTTTATTGCATTGGCGGAAATATTCCTCGAGGTATGCGTCACCAACTGCTTCCATCATTTCAATTGAAACGATTTTATCAAATTTGCCAACTACTTTCCTGTAGTCTTCAAATAGGAAGGTAACTCTGTCTGATAGCCCTAATGTGTTTATTCGTTCCTTTGCGTAGTGCAACTGTTCTTCAGAAATGGTTATGCCTGTGATTTGGCATCCATACTGGCTTGCGGCATGTTCTGCAAATCCGCCCCAGCCACATCCGATTTCAAGAACATGATCAGATTCCTTGATTTTGAGCTTTTTGCAAAGTCGATCATATTTAGCGATTTGAGCCTCATTAAGATTGTCGTCATTATTTTCAAAGTATGCACAGGAATAAGTCATGCTTTTATCAAGGAAAAGCTTATAGAATTCGTTTCCAAGATCATAATGTTCGTGGATATTCTTTTTGCTATTATCAATTGTATTGGATCGGAATTTATGACGTATTCGGTTTATAATCCCTAGACTGTTAATTAGCAGAGATCGAGCTGCTTTAAGAGATTTTGATGGTGATTTCTTTACATTTAAAATAAACCAAGAAATTACTGTACAAATATCATTTGTGTCCCAGTCTCCATCAACATAAGCCTCACCGAGCCCTATATCTCCATATAGCGCACATTTAGTAAAAAAATTATTTGAACGGATCCGCATGATGGCTGGCTCACAACTATCATCTTCACCGTAACTAATTATTTTTCCGCAAGGAAGGTGCATTTCCATTCGTCCTTTATTCATTTTACTGAAGTATTGAAGGATTATTTTTTTGCTTTGATTGATCCAGAACGAGTCCTCGCTGGAATGGGTCTTAGTCTTATTCATTATATGTGAGAAAATTTAATTTTACCTTAACAAATCTTTTTGCAGTTGAGGGTTGTCTTTTTTTGGATAGTGTTTCAAACCCTTTATTTTTAGCTTTAAAGCATGCCAGTGGATTAGGAGGATTACTTTAAGGGTGAGTAGGGGGTATTTTATTGTCAGCCATATTAATTGACGATTGGTAAAATATTTAGCTTCACCATGAACAGAGCTAGCAAGAATTTGTGTCTTTCCTTCAAATTCATTTATTTTTATATCGAGTAACTCATTTGGAATGCCAAAATCAAAATCAAATTCTAAATCAAGACTAGAGAATGGTGATACATAAAAATGTTTTGGAATCCTTAATTTAAAGCGATTGTTAACAATATTTTCAATTGGGTACAATTTCATTTCCCGGAATGTATTGCTTACTTCAGCGATAGAGCAAACTGGCTGGGAATTTTCATCATAAATAAAATAGAATGATACGGGGTTGAAGATATATCCAGCAATACGTGGTATTGTAATAAGGAATATTCGACAGTTCTTGCTTACTTCAATGCCTTTGGATTTAGTATACTCAACTATTTTTCTCTTGATATTTTTATTGTTATTATCGGCATGATCTTTGTCGAAAAATGAAAAGAGATTTAGCCTGTTGTAGCTAAATAAGAAGTGTTTACTTGAGAGTGATTGGAGTTCATCTAGATCAAGGCAAAACATAAATATTCGGTAAATAAAACCGTTCCTTATTGGGTTAAGGCGTTTATGCATAACCCGGCATTCATAGATTCTAGAAATTAATTCCAAAGAGATTTTCCAAGTATTGTTTCACAGAGTTCCATGGCAGAGTTAAATGCATCCTCATGGAATCCGTATTTAAAGTAGCTTCCGCAAAAGTAAATTGTTTGTGATTTGGATTTTCGATTAAGTAGCTTTAGTTCAGGCTGTGCATTAACAGCGGCTGCATCAAACAATGGGTGTTCAAAATCAACTTTTTTTATAATTGAATCAGGATTGATTTCTTCTTCGCCGTTAATATTTACAAAATAATTAATGTTTTCAGATACATTCTGAAGGTTGTTCATCCAGTATATTGTTCTTGGTAGGATTTTTCCATTAGATGCCAGTTTCATTCGATAGTTCCAAGATGCCCAGCATAATTCGTTACTTGGCATTACTGTTGAGTCAGTATGCAGGATGCCGGTGTTCTTCTGGTATTTGAATTTTTTCAAGATTTTAAATTCTTCAGGTGCATCTGAATTTAAAAGTGATAATGACTGGTCCGCGTGGCTCGCTAAAATGACCTTGTCGAATTTTTGGCTATTACCGTCATTAAAGTATACTGTTGCTTGTTTGTTGTCTGGTGCAATTCTTTCTACTGTATTGCCGGTTTGTATACGATTTTCAAAAGGCTTAATTAGGCGTTTTACATATTCTCGTGAACCGCCATCAGGCGTGAGCCATTGGTGTTGAGTTTTCATGCCTAGGAAACCGTGATTATGGAAAAAACGCAGGAGCGTTGTAGCCGGAAAATTTAGCATTAATTCAGGAGGGGAAGACCATATGGCCGAACTCATTGGAGTTATGTAGAGATTTAGAAAATCGTCGCCATAATTCATTTCACTCACATACTCGTGTAGGGTCAAAGAATCGTACTTTCCTGATTCCAAAGCGTTTATGGCCTCGGAGTTGAATTTGTTAATCTTCAGTAGCATTTTCCAATGCTTTAACTTAAATAGGTTTTTACGTTGGCCAAATAGATGGTTCAAACTAGAGCCGCAATACTCAAGATTATTTGGTAAATGTTGAACACTAAAGGACATATTTGATTTTTTATATGGCACATTAAGTTTGTCAAATAAACGGGTAAGATTGGGGTAGGTCTCCTTATTAAAAACCATAAAACCCATATCAATAGGGATTTTTTTCTTATCTTCAATCGCTTCTGCTGTAAGTGAATGGCCTCCTATATGTTGATTTTTATCAAATAAAAATACGTCAAAATATTTATGAAGAAAATAGCCGCATGTCATCCCTGCTATGCCTGTCCCAATGATTGCCAGTTTGGGCTTCGTCATTATAAATTATCTTTACGACCTTCATCCAAGACGCGCTGAGGCACAGGTTTGAGGTCGTATATTAGCCCGCACATGGCCATTAGTCTTAGCCCGTAATATGTGGGATCTATTTCCCACCAGTAAAAGCCTTGTCTTGTGGAGTGCATATAATAGTGATGGTTGTTGTGCCATCCTTCGCCCAGTGTAATCAAAGATAGCAAGAAATTGTTTCGGCTATGATCGCCTGTCTTGAAACGTTGTTTCCCATATATATGAGATAGTGAATTAATAGTAGAGGTTCCATGTAACAGTAGTGTTGTGCTAATAAAAAATCCCCATACTACTAACTGCCAACCGCTTGTTTCCAAGATGGGCCAGTTTGAGGAAATCCATTCTCCAAAAAAATAAAGACCAAAAGCCATTATAGCGGGAATTAGTTTGTTGAGTCGGTTTAAAAAGACCAATTCAGGATACTTGGCAAAGTCTCTTATTTGATCATAGTCTGTAGCGAAGTTTTTTTTGCTAGCAATCCAGCCAATATGCGACCAAAGAAAACTATTTGTGTGAGGAGAGTGGACGTCTTGAACAGTATCTGATTCCCGATGGTGTTTTCTATGATGAGAAGCCCACCAAAGTGCGCCTCTTTGTAGCGCAGTTGATGCAAAAGCGGCAAAAAAGAATTGCATCAATCGTGATGTTTTAAAGGTTCGATGTGAGAAATAACGATGTAGAAATCCTGTAATTGCAAACATTCTTGAAAAATAAAGAAATAACGCCAATGAAATGGCAAACCAGCTCCATCCAACCCATATTATTCCCAGACACCCAAAGTGAATAAAAAACAGAGAAAAACATCGTGCCGCATCTAGCCCGTCTTCATCCTTATTATTGTTATTTGTTTGAAAATCGGAATAAAAAGATTGAATGGCTGATTTGAAGTTCAGTTTCATTAATATTATTTCTTGAACTTGTCACAATGAATGGCGGCTTTTTCACCAATTTCTGATCTGGCATTAAGATCCTCTAATGTTTCTACATGCGTTACCTTTCGGAAGCATACTAAACAAAGTGCAAGATGGGATTCACCGGACTTTTCAAGGTTAGTCCAATCTTTCGGGCAATTCTCTTCAGAGCAATTTGCGACTCTAATCATTTTTTATGAAATGGAGTTTTTGTTACTGATTTAGCATTTTTTCCAATGCATTAAGGACTCGTTTTGATGTTGGTTTAGTGAATGGAGCAAATCGTTCGGCAACCTCTCCAGATCTATTAATCAAAAATTTTGAGAAGTTCCATAATATTCGCCCTCCATATTTATTGTGATTTGTTAGGTGTTCATACAGTGGATGCATTTCCTTGCCCTTAACTTTTACTTTGGAAAACATCGGAAAAGTTACTTTATAATTTAAACTACAGAATTTTTGAATATCTGAATCTGTTCCGGGTTCTTGTTTGCCGAAATCGTTAGAAGGAAAGCCGCACACTACTAGTCCTCTTGGAGAAAACTTTTCATATAGTTCCTGTAGTCCAGAGTATTGAGATGTAAAACCACATTTTGAAGCAACATTCACTATCAAAAGAACTTTGCCTGAATATTTATCTAGGCTCCTTTTTGTGCCAGTAATGTCAGTGACAGTGATGGTGTAGATATTTGGAGACATCATTTAAACTATCTCTATTTCATAGGATTCGGTCAATTTTTGAAGATCTCCAAAAAGGAGTTACATGAGAATGCTACAAACATTGCTAAATCTTTATCGCCTGGAAGTACTACGGTGGCTGGGGTTTCTGGAGGTCTTATTTTTAAGGATCGCTCCAATGCCTTTTCCATTGCTGGTTTAGCATTAGTTGCCTTCTCGCCTAGCAGTTCAATTGTCCGCGCAGCATGGGTGACAACGATTAAATTTTTATGATTGAGTGCATCTATTAAAATAGGCACAGCAAATGTTAAATCGTCGTGGATAGCTAGTGCATTAGCGATTTCAATACGTGCAGCAAAGGATGAATCGTTGAGCTTGGTTTTTAGAATGTTCTTGGCTTTGTTTGAGAGTTTGGTTTTTGCTGCTAGCCCAATTGCTCCCCAATAGCGTATAGCTGGATTTTCTGAATTGATATTATTTAATAATTCAGACTCATTTGAAATGCCAACTTGTGCTGCTGCAGTTCTAATTTCTTTTAATGGAATATTTCCGCCTTGCCCAAGCTCCCAGCCTGTTAGTTCGCTAAACTTTGTCCAAGCTTCGCTTTCAGGTAAAAAGCCAAGATCGGCCGTTTCATTGACGTGACGGACATGTTCAGATCTTAATCTAAGTAATACTTTTTGGTGTTTTGTTGAGTTTACAAGGTTCTTCAAGTTCTGAGGATCCTTCTCGCAGTCGTATAGTTCTTCTGTGGGGCGATTTGGCCCTGCGAAATGCCATTGTTCTGGGGTCATCTTTCCCTCTTTAGCCATACGATAAAATTCGTGACGAATTTCACCTTTATCAGGCCAAGCAGTTGGTTGGTTGTATCCCAAATGAGGCATGTAATTCCGAATATAAAGATATTTATGATCTCTAACAGAGCGTGCGAGATCACGGACTTCATCCACGCGATCACGGTGGCCATAAACATAACGACGTTTCAATTTGGTTTTTGGCCCGAGGAACGATTTGCCTTGCATAATATCAGGTATCAAAATGTCACTAATTTCAAGGATACTGGGAGCAAAGTCCACGAAACTGACAAGTTGATCAGAAACGCTGCCAGGTTTAGTTGGTGCAAGGTGTTGCCACTTTTTTGGGAAATGAATTATTAAGGGGACATGCATTCCGCTATCTAATAGTGCTCTCTTATGCCGAGGCATTCCACTTCCATGATCACTGAAGAAAAAGATAATTGTATTTTCGTTAAGGCTATCATCCTTGAGTTGTTTCAAAATCATTCCGACTTGAATATCCATTGCTGTTACGCAGTCGTAAAAACGAGCTACCTCGCGACGAATCAGCGGTGTGTCTGGATAGTACGCGGGTAATGGTGCTTTCAGTGGATCATGTATTTCTCCAGGTGGTATCGTGCTTTGAATCTCTTTCTTGAATCGCTTGTAAGGCCAAACCATTGATCGGCTCTGGTGGGAAGTCATCAAGTTAAATACACTGAAAAAGGGTTGTGCTTTATCAGTCCGATTACGCCAATGTGCTGAATTGCTATTTTCATTCCAAGAAGCTTCAATTATTTCCGCGTAGTTGCCAGTGTTATAATCGGTCTTTACGTTGTTTGTTGTGTAATATCCACTGTTACGAAGCAATGCTGGAAAACCGCGCATCTGCTTTGGTATGGAAAAGCCCGATCGCATTTGTTGAGTCGAAAGTGAAGTTGGGTAACATCCTGTTATGAGGCATGATCTTGAAGGGGAGCAGACTGGAGCATTTGCAAATGCATTAGTGTATAGGACACTTTCTTTTGCTAGTTTATCAATATTTGGTGTGGTAGCAAAAGTATCCCCATAGCATCCAAGTGTGGGGCTCATATCCTCTGCAGTGATCCAGAGGATGTTAGGTCGTTCAACAGCTTGTAAAACAACACAATATCCTAGTAACAATAATAATAAACGCACGGCTAATTTTTAACTGCACACGATTAAAATGGCAAATCGTTGTAACTGTAATCATGTTCTTACGTTCTTGTCGGTTTCATTTGTCTAAGCGATTATGTGGGCGGTGCATCCAAATAGAATATTTTTTGTGTTTATTGTTTTGTTAGTGGGAACGCTTTTTCTCAGTGCAAAAGAGGCTTTTGTGGTGCAAGAGAAATTTCAGAAAAATATCAAACCATTACTAAGTAGGTATTGCTTTGATTGTCATGGAAGTGAAAAGGCAAAGGCTGGAATTCGAGTTGATTATCTTGATGGTTCTTTGCCTGACAAAGAGGTTAGGCATTGGCAGGAAATTAGGAAACAATTAAGCAAGGAGGAGATGCCGCCGGAGGATGAGGTTCAGCCAACTAAGGATGAACGGTTTTCAATAGTGAATTGGATTGATGAGGCATTGGTTATGGCTCGAAAACGAGTTCGGCCGAAGAATGGGGGAGTCAGGCGGTTAACTGTATCGCAATACCGCAATACGATCAGAGATTTATTGGGTATCGAAGAGAACTTAACAAGAGTTCTTCCTCCGGATGCAATATCTCGTGACGGATTCTTGAATAATGAGCGAACAATGCTTCTCTCTCCGTTATTGGTAGAGGCGTATTTTGAGATTGCTGAACGCGCATTGAATTTGGCGATTGTTAATGAAAGTGTTAAGCCAGTAATACAAAATTTCCGGATGAATCTTGGGAGAAAGATTAACCCAAAGCCATGCCCGGATAATCTTATTCTTGGAGCGAACAGTCTGCTGCTAGCCAATGAAGATTTTTTGGTGCAACAACTGATGCCAGAAAAATCTTTTGATTTTACTTTATTCAATATGCGAACACAGTGGAGATTTAATGAAGGATATAGGGGGAATGATACTGTGCGAGGGTGGCGAGAGTATGACAGTATTTATCATGCGGTATTTGCATGTATGCGTGGAACGACTGGTTATCCTCAGGGTAGGGCGCCTTACAATATAGTGCCTGAGGGTTTATTGTTACGGCCTGCGATTCCGAGTGAAGAAATATGGGAGGTAGACAGTACATATGGACCCCGTGCCAATTTTAAGATCTCTCTACGTGAGTTGCCAAAGTATGGCCGTTTTCGAGTTAAGGTGAAGGCTGCAAAATATGACGATGCCCTATTGTTGCCACATCGTAGTCCATCGGCTGATCTGTCAGAATCCACAATGAATATGACAGGCTTAAAAGGGGTTAAAACCATTAATATTGAGAAATCAGGAATCTATCAGGTGGATATTTATCCTCAGCCGATGATTCCCCAATCGATTTCAGCGAATGGTTCACGATTGAACGAGAAGCTTGTCGGTTTTTGGGATTTGGATGGTAATGCCGAAAGTTCAAATAAGAAAAAAGAGCTAAATGGTATATTGGCAGGTAATGCGCGATATGTTGATTCACCGATTGGAGAAGGAAGCCAAGCTATATTTCTAGACGGGGATGGCGATGCGGTCATTGTGCCTCGTGATAAATTAATGGATGTTGGAAGTGGTGAGTTTACCGTGGCGGCTTGGATTAAGCCTAATGAATTAAGGCAGGCCGGTATTATCTGTCTTGGTAAA
>MDTE01054921.1_pt1 | contig 40529 bp, 31 predicted proteins | sample 811231 | NCBI WGS metagenome assembly MDTE01 (sample SAMN05326651, study PRJNA326480) | marine metagenome | isolation source: seawater | place: Indian Ocean: Red Sea | collected 2010
ATAAAGGCATGTCAGAATTCTATAAAAAAGCATCTACTTTGTGGAAAAGTTGGAAAAAGAATGACATAGTCATTCAATCAGATTCTCCTAGAGTTTATTGCTTGAAAGAGACTTATGAAATTGGTAATGGGAACTATAAAACAAGATGTGGTTTTTTAGTAGAGCTTTTTCTTTCAAAAGAATCAGATTCTTATATTCTTCGTCATGAAAAAACACATAAAGCCCCAAAAATGGATAGAGTAAAACTATATCAATCTACTAAAGCAAACCTAAGTCCAATCTTCTTTATCTATCAAGATGATGTTAATGAAACGGAAAAATTTTTAAACCATTTCAATCAATCCGATAAAATCGAAGCAGAATTATTTCATAGAGGAAAAGTGTCCTTAGAACTTTCTTCTACTAATGACCATTTGTTTATTGAATCATTTTGCAAATCATTTAATAATAAACATTTATTAATTGCAGATGGCCATCATAGATATGAGGCATCACGAATATTAAATTTAGAAAATGAAGATGAGTCACTAAATAGTTCAGCTATTTTAGCATATGTTGTACCAACATCTTCAAAAGGACTTTCACTAGATGCTACTCATCGTGGTCTTGAAAATTATTCAAATTTTGATGAGGAAAATTTTATTAACTCTTTAAAGAAAAATTTCAACCTAAACACTTCTTTAAGTGATAAAAATGTTAGTAATATCCAAATCTATACTAAAACTAATGGCCTAATATCGATTTATCCAAAAAGAAAAACTATTGAGCATCTAAAAAGAAAACTTTCTCAAACAGAATTAGCTCAAGTTCCTGTTGTAATTTTACAAGAAATCATTTTCAAAGAAATTTTAGGATTTACAGATGATGCTATTAATAAAAAAAAGCATATAAAATATTTTCAAAATTCTGATGATGGTTTGAAACAAGTTTCATCAGGAAAACTAAATGTGGCTTTTTTTTTAAAACCTATAAAACTTGATGAACTTTTTAAAGTCACTTTAGCTGGTGGAGTCTTTCCTCAGAAATCAACATACTTTTACCCAAAAGTAGCTACAGGACTTGTTATTAGAACGATGGAATCTTAATGAAAAGGAACTTAAAACCTAAACTATTTATTCCTGGTCCAACTCATGTAAATAATGACATCCTAGAATCTATGTCTGACTATCCAATAGGGCATAGAACGCCTGAATTTTCTATATTATATGATGATATTGTAAATGGTTTAAAAAAAATACTATTTACCAAAAATCAAATTTTCCTTTGCACTTGTTCAGCGACAGGACTTTGGGAAGCTGCTGTCAGAAATACAGTACTAAAGCGTTGTGCAAATTTTGCATGTGGCGCATTTTCAAAAAGATGGCATGATGTTACAGTTATGTGTGGTATCAAAGCTGATCTAATTGAGGTAGAACTTGGAAATCCAATTACAGCAGAAATAATTGACAAAACTCTTTCATCTGGTAAATATGATGCCATGACATTTGTACATAATGAAACTTCTACTGGAGTCATGAGCCCCATAAATGAAGTTGCAAAAATAATGAAAAATTATCCAGACGTTGTATTTTTAGTTGACATGGTTAGCTCCATGTCTTCTGTAAAAATCCCAATTGATGATCTTGGAATTGATGTAGCTTTAGCAAGTGTCCAGAAAGGTTGGGCAATCCCTCCCGGATTTTCAATTTGTTCAGTTTCAGATATAGCTTTATCAAGAAGCAGTAAATGTTCTAATAAAGGATATTATTTTGATTTTAAAGTTCTAGAAAAATATGCGAATCGTTCTCAAACACCATCTACTCCATCTATCCCTCATTTATATGCTCTTTCTAATCAATTAAAGAGAATTAATTCAGAAGGAATTGAAGCTCGATTTAGACGACATCAAGATATGGCTTCTATTGTTCAATCATGGGCCAAAGAAAGAATGAGTTTATTCCCTGATGATAGATATGCCTCAACTACTTTAACATGTGTCGAGAATAGTTTAAATATAGATCTTTTAATGTTACAAAATTTACTATTAGAACAAGGTTATTTGATTTCTGGTGGGTATGGTCCTTTAAAAGGGAAAACCTTTAGAATTTCTCATATGGGAGATTTAATGCCACAGGAAATTTATAAACTCCTTGGTATAATAGATCAAATAATAGAAGAAATAAACAAATGAAAGTATTATTTACAGATCCAATATCAGATGAAGGAAAGCAAATCCTAACATCATCTGAAATTGAAGTAATTGACTTATCGGATCAATGGCCTAGTGAAAAAATTGACCTCTCTGATATTCAAGGATGGATTGTTAGAAGCAACACAAAAATATCTGAAAAATTAATAAAGGAATGTACAAACTTGAACGTTATTGGCCGTGCTGGTGTAGGAGTTGACAATATTGATTTAGATTCAGCGACAAAGAATGGTGTTCTTGTGATGAATACTCCTGATGCAAATACTATTTCTGCCGCTGAGCATACAGTTGCCCTTCTGTTGGCTTTATCCAGAAATATACATGAAGGATATCATTCTATGGTTCATGGCAAATGGGAACGTGAAAAATTTATTGGCTCAGAATTAAATAATAAAACCCTAGGTGTTGTTGGTCTTGGAAAGATAGGAACTGAAGTAATTAAAAGACTTAATCCATTCAAAATGAAAATTCTTGGTTTTGACCCTTTTATTAAAGAAAAAAACTATGATTTAGATTATGTTAAGTTCACAACTTTAGATGTGCTTTGTTCCAATAGTGATTTTATCACTATTCATGTACCTAAAACAGATTCTACTCATGGACTATTTAATCTTGAACGTTTTAAAAGAATGAAATCAACAACCAAAATAATAAACTGTTCACGTGGAGGGATTATTAATGAGGAAGATTTATTAACAGCGTTAAATAAAAATATTATTGGTGGTGCTGCTCTTGATGTTTTTGAAAAAGAACCTGCAATAAACTCTAATATTCTCAAAGCGAAAAATATTCTTTTTACGCCACATTTAGGTGCTTCCACCTTAGAAGCTAAGGAAGGTGTATCAAAGGCTATTTGCACACAAGTTCGTAATTATCTATTAAATGGTAAAATTGGTAATGCATTAAATATACCAGTCTCTGATATGGACCTAATAAATAATCTCGAACCCTATTTAAATCTTGCTGAAAAACTGGGCTCTCTTCATCAACAAATTGCTTTAGGTCCTGCTGATACAGTTTCTATTACTACTGCTGGCACATTAAAAGAAACGAATTTAGTTGCTCTTGCTTTTTTAAAAGGATTTCTTCAAGAAATCCATGGTAGCACCGTAAACTATATAAATGCTACTTCTGTAGCAGAAGATACAGGGATACAAATTGAAGAAACTTATAACCACGCAAAAATAAATTATTCTAATCTTATTTCTTCAGACGTAAAAATAAATGAGAATTCACTTTCCATCCGAGGCAGTCTTTTTGGAGATTCTCATCCTAGAATAGTTTATTTAGATGGTTTTCATATGGATCTTATTCCTGAAGGAAAAGCTCTCCTAATTTATAATAAAGATATTCCTGGTGTTATTGGTAAGGTAGGAACATTTCTAGGCAATGTTAATGTCAATATTGCTGGTTACCAACTTGGTCGAAAAGATAATTCTGATATTGCTATAGGAATTGTTCGCTTAGACACAGAACCATCTCCTGATATAATTGAACAAATTTCAGATCTCGATGAGGTAATATCAGCTACCATTATTTCTTTTGACTAATAATAAATTAGTTAACTTCTTTTTTCTATCATTTTCAATTTTCTTATTTTCTCTCTCATGCACAAAACCAAACGATTCAAATAATAATCCCGTTACGACTGGATTAGATAATTTAATTCAAAATTATCAAGAGAAACTTAAAGGGAAAAATATTGGAATTGTTACCAACCATACAGGGATTGATAAAAACGGTATTCCTATTTGGGAATTAATTGAAAATATACCAGATGTAAAAGTAAAGGCTGTCTTTTCTCCAGAGCATGGTTTATTTGGTGAATTTGCTGATGGTGAAAAAATTGAATATGAAGACAAAAAGCCCTTTCCTATCCTATTTAGCCTATATGGAAAAAAACGAAAGCCAACAATTGATATGGTCAAAGGGATTGATATATTAATTTATGATATACAAGATGTTGGTGCTCGATTTTATACTTATATATCAACTATGGGACTTATACTTGAAGCATCATCAGAACTTGAAATTCCTATTTTAATTTTAGACAGACCAAATCCATTATCTGGAAAATATATTAGAGGGCCACTTCTTCATCCAGATTACAAATCATTTGTTGGTTCATATCCTATTCCTTCAGTTTACGGATTAACTGTAGGAGAGTTAGCTACAATGATAGTTGATCAATCATGGGTTGTCGAACCAATTAATTTTGAAATTATACCAATGTTAGGATGGAAAAGATCTATGTTTTATGATAAAACAGGCTTGGAATGGATTCCTCCTTCACCTAATATTCCAAATTTAGAAACAGCCATTGTATATCCAGGTACTGTATTATTTGAGGCAACAAATATTTCTGAAGGTAGAGGAACCAATAGACCTTTCCAACAAATTGGTGCACCTTGGATAAACAACTATTTATTATCAAAAAAAATGAATGAAAAAGATCTACCTGGGGTAAAATTCAAACCTGTTTCATTTACACCAACATCCAAAAAAGGAGTAGCTCCAAATCCTAAATATCAGAATATAGAATGTTTTGGTGTAAAGCTAATAATAACTAATCGGAAATTATTTTCGCCAATTGATGTAGGAATATGGCTCTTAAGAGAAATATCTATTCAAAATAAGAATGAAATTAAAATATATGAGTCTTCGATGAATAGATTATTTGGTTCAGAAAGACTTATTACTGCACTAAATAATAATAAATTAATTGTAGAGCTATTAAATATAATTAGGCAAGAAGAAAGTAATTTTGCAGAGATTTCTCGACAATATCATAATTACAATTAAATCTCAGCTCATATAAGGAAAGTAATAATTATTTTTTATTCTTTGGGCTTCTAACCCAGGATCTTCTTTCCTCAAATGTTTTTACTCTAAGATCAGCCCATTCATTTACAATTTCTATAATTAAAGAACGGTGCTCTTCACTACCAGTAAAACTAGTCTCGATGGAATTCTTTAAATCTTCTCTAGTTTTTTGAACCTGACCATAAGATACAAATCGCTCTTCACTCCAAGCTTCTTTCTCTTCTTTAGCAAGATCTAATTCGGATTCAGCTTTGTTAACACCAGATTTTCTACTCGAAATCATAACATATAGAAAAACTGCAATAATAATCAATGCTATTAGGATTTCCATTACTTTAAACTCCTATTTCAAATGTTCAGATCAATACCAAGAACCGGTATCCAATAAAGTATAACCATAACAATAATAGCTATTAATGCTACTGGCCAAGCAAGAGTTCCCCCTCTGATAAAATCCTTAGATTCTAACAGTCCACTGCTGTAAACAATAGAGCTAGCTGGAGTACCTATAACCAGCCAAAATGCTGCAGAAGTTGAAATTGCTAGAACTATTCCAATAACCAAGGGATTTGTACCAGAAGCTTCAGCCATACTCAATATAACAGGTCCTATAACGGCAACGGTGGCACCAGCACTCATAAGATTAGTTAGAGAGGCTCCTACAAAAACCACCAAAATGACTAGCGGTAAGCCTGAATTCATTCCCAAGGGCTCCACAATGGTCATTATTGTATTAGCTAACCATCCCGCAGCACCCGTAGCTTTAAAAACAGAGCCAAGGGAGATAGCACCAGCATATAAGACTACTACACCCCAACTAATGCCTTCTTCATAATCCTTCCAAGTTGTAAGACCAAGAAGCATATAAATAACAGCACCTGTAATAGCAATACCGCCTAAACCTAGAGAAAAACCAAATATTGATTTAACTAAACTTTTATCCGTGATCCAAAGGAATATTACAAGAGCCATAACAGCAACGACAATCCATTGTTGCATTGTCATTTTACCGTGCTTTTGAAGATCTGCCTTAAGTACAGTGACAGCTTTTGTTAGGTCTGATACTTCTGGTTTAAATAAAATTGGAAGAATAAATGACATACTCAAAACCATAAGTATAGTATAACAGACTCCCATACTAAGCCATTGAATAAATGATACGTCAACACCTACATCTGATAAGAAACCAATCATAATTGCATTTCTTGCGCCACCAGTTGGAGACATAGGACCACCCATCATACAACCAAAAGCAATGGTAATAGTTAGCAACTTACCTAACCTTGGACATGGTAATTCTTTATCCATTAAAGTATACAAAGCAATAGCAATCGGAAGATACATTCCTGCAACAGCATGCTCACCAATAAATGCAGCTGGTAGCGATGTACCTAATAGCAGACCAATTATTATTCGCCTAATATTTGTTCCAGCGGCATTGATAACGAGCATCCCAATTCGCTTATCAATACCATATTTAATAAAGGTTGCCCCTAAAGCCAAAGAACCAGCAATAAACCATACGGCATCATGTGCATAGGTTGAAACAATTCTTGTAGGCTCAGTTATTCCAAAAAATAACTGAATTAAACCAATAGATAGAGCGACAGCTGGAAGAGGAACAGCTTCAGTAGCAAAGAAGACTACGCACATTCCTAGGAGTGCGATAATTACTTGGATATTTTTTGCTATTTTCTCAGCGGATATAATATTTTGTTGATCAAAGGTCATTCCCTGATAAACAGTTTCAGCATGGCTTATCATTGATTCAGGCGTTGGCATAATTATCAACCCTAGGAAAATTGCCACTCCAATACCTAACCATTTAAAATCTGTACGTTTCGCAAAACCTGTACCTTGTTGTTGTTCTTTATTATTCTCTTTAGTCAATATTTGATACTCCCATAAATTTTATTTTCAAGTGCCTTAAAATACTCAAACACCATTAATTAACTAATGTCCCAATCTTACAACAAGAGGCAAGGGCTTCATAAGCAACAGGGTTAGCCTCAGTTTTATTTGCTGAATATCCTAATTTTGATATTGCATTTTCAATTGATTCTAAATCAATAATTGTAGTTTTATACTTAACAACTCCCAATTTTTTGTTATCATCAATTTCTATTTTTACCACCCCATCTAGTTGTGATATTTCTTGTTTAATTTTAGATGAGCAACTTCCGCAAACCATTGATTCTAGCTTTATTTCAGCACTTGCATTCGCATTGGAACAAGAATAAGTGATCATTAGGAATAGAATTCCAATAAATATTTTTTTCATAATTTCCTCTAAACTATTTTTTTTGTTCATTAACCAAATTTATTTAGATGAGAACTAAATTAAAAAAAGTATAGTACATTCTATAGATTAGCATTTAAATAATTTTGATTTTTTGCTAGTTTTCCATCTTCCAAAATGCTATTCCTCCAGCTTGTTTTCCAATATCTTGCTGAGCAACAAGTTTTATTTTATTTAAATCAATAACTTCAACTGATCCTGGCTCGGAACCAATACCTTCTACAGAAATAAAAGCAAACTTACTATCAGGCGAAATCACTACTCCATGGGAAACTTTCCTAGTATTTTTTATACGGCCTAATTCTTTTCCAGAGTCCAAATCCCACACTCCCGTTTTAGATGCAGTTTTATAGGTCACTACTAATTTCTTTCCATCATCACTGACTTCACAATTATAAGGTCCTCTATCAGTTTTAAAACGTCTAGATACAGTCCATTTGTTTACATCAATTTCTACCACTTCATCTGTGCCATTATTAACAACATATAAATATTCATCATTAGGATGAGGGTATACCCAAGTTGGTTTTTCCTTTGGCATATTATGATGAATATTTTTGTGATGTTTAATTTTATGATGATTTTCCATAGATAGTTTTCGAGTAACCTCCATTCTCACAGCATCAAGTTCAAATAATTCTCCAGACATCATGGCCACGGAATAGTGTTTTAGTCCACTATTTGACAATCGGGAACCATGTGGCATAACACCAGTTTCTACTCTTTCAATTTCTATCATATTATCAGGATCTACTATTGATACTGTACTTGCTTCATCATGAGGCCCATGTAGATTAAAATTAACAACATAGAGTAATCCAGTAGCAAAAGAAACTTGGAGCGTTGCGGGAAAAAGACCAAGCTCTACTCTATCTATCATCTCATCGTTTCCAGTCTTATATTTGTACAAATGTCCAAATGGCATTCCATGAGCCATTGACAAGTACCAATATTTTCCATCTGGTGAAATATTAATTCCGTGTGGGCCTTCAATCTCCAATGGCCAAACACCAACTGGAATTCGTTTTTCTAAATGAATATCAATACCATCAAAACGAACTAATGCAACTTCATCCTCAGATTCAGCTGTTACATAAACAAAATAATTGTTACCAAAAATTATTTTGTTTAATAACATTAAAAAAATTACATGAATTACTAAATATCTAATCCACATATTAATTAATTTTGTTCATTCTCTTTTTTATTTTGAAATCGTACAGCATAAAGTCCACTATTCATATCTGAAAAATATATAATACCTTTATAAAGTTGAGGTCCCCAAACCATTGGCGCATTGGGTGTAAATCCTTTAGGAGAACGACTATGAAAAAAAGCAATCTCTCTACCTTGCTTATATAAATCACCCATTAATTCACCTGAAATATCCACTACTCTAAGTCCACCCTGATAATATGCCGCATAAAGAGTATCGCCCTGCACCCACATATTATGGGAGCCAGCTTCAGGAACTTGGTAAATAGCGACCTCTTCTGGACTATTTATATTTTCAATATTTATAAAATGAAAACCTCCTCTAGGATTAGCTGTTTGAGAATCTGAATCTTTAAATGGGAACCACTCATCACCACTAATTATATAAAATTTTCCAGTTGATTGACTTAAAAATGGAAAAGATGCATGATTCCTACCTGTCTCATCTTTTATATTAAAAATAGATAAAGGATTAATAAGACTTCCCTTTCCAGCTTTCTTTAGAATAGGATTAGATTCAATTAATGGATTATTTCTTTCATTATATGGCAAACCACCAATATCTATCGCATGGACACCATCAGACCAATTTGATGAATATACAATGCCATCTACAACCCAGACATCATGAATTGAATGACCTGGTGTTTTCAATTCATAAGAACTAACATAATACGGATAAGCAGGATTAGATATATTTATAATATCAAATTTTCGACTGTTATTAACGGCAAAAACATGCCCTCTATAAATAAATACATTGTGAACACCACCAGTAAGGTCCTTATTATATTCGGAAATAATTTTTACATCATAAGGATTACTTACATCAAGAATTACTATACCATTTTTTCGATTTGAAGCACCTTCTCTTGTAATAACACAAATTTTTCCATCTTCTGAAACCTTCACGTCATTTACCGTTCTAGCATCAACTACAACTGTGTCAATTGGAGTGATATTAGCAGGATTAGTTACATCCCAAAAATATGCTTCACCATTAGCTCCCCAAGTTCCGGTTACAGCAAAATCCTTCCCTAAATTTTCTTCTATACCAGCCCAGACCCATAAATCAGATGTATTTACAGAGGATACCAAACCATGTCCAACTAATTCTAAATTTGAGGAAATATTTCTCGGAATGACACGAATTGACTTATTTGCAGAAAAACCTCCGGTTGAAGCTGTAATTGTATAAATGCCAGGTGTTTCAGCTACGAACTTTCCATTTTTTGTAATCTGTGCATTTTCTGGAAGACCAATCCCATAGTCTGCTTTACCATACCAAGAAAATTTTATTGGAATTTCCTCAATAGGTTTACCTGAACGTGAAAGAGGTATTGCTCTAAAAGAAATAACATCTCCAGTACGAATCTCTTCTTTGTCAGATGAAATTGACATTCCTCTAACTGGATTTGCAATAATCCTTATATCTAAAGAATTAGTGATATCCTCAACTTTTGCTTCAATTGTTATGCGACCTTTTAATTTTGCGTTTAGATTTCCAAAATCATCAAAATTAGCTACTCTTTGTTCTTTCGAAAAAAGTTCAACCTTTACATCCTTTCTTATAATATTAGCTTTATCAATAACAATAGTTTTTATATTAATACTTGTCCCTTCAAAAATAGTCATTGGAGGATTAACAAACTCAATAGTTTTTAATTCTGGAGATGGAATTTCAATAGACATTTCTCCTTTAACAGAATCTTCACCTTTTCCAGTAATTGTTCGAGTGTTTAATTGAATTAAGCCTGGTTTAAATGCTTTTACTTTAACTAAAGCGACCCCAGTTGAATCACTAATTCTTGGGTTAATAGAAATAGCATTCCGCTCACCATAAATTGAGAAAATATCTTTCACTATTTCCCCGTTAGAATTTTGAAGTGAGATTTTAATTTCAGTTGAATCACCAACCCCAAGTGTTAACTCCTCAGGAATAAAGTTGAATGATAAAGAATCTGGATTTATGGTCTTTCCGATTATTTTCTGACCAAAAAATAGTGCTAAAAACAATAGACCAAGAAAAGATTTCAGTTTTAACAAATTATAATTCCTGTTTTATTCTCTTCCTAAACGAATAGCATAAAGCCCACTATTCATATCAGTAAAAAAAACTAGATCTTTGTATGGCTGAGCACCCCACACCATCGGTGCATTAGGAAGAAATCCATTTTTATTGGAGGAAAGAAAAAAAGCTATTTCCCTCCCTTGCTTGTATAAGTCTCCTAATAGCTCTCCAGAAATATCTAAAACACGAAAACCACCTTGGTAAAAGGCCGCAAACAGAGTGTCACCTTTTACCCACATATTATGAGAACCTGCTTCAGGTACCTGATATAATGCTGTTTCTTTAGGTTGATCTGGATTATCAAAATTAATGAAATGGAAACCACCCCTAGGATTTGAAGGTTCATAATTTAGAGCACTAAGACCAAAAGGGAATTTTTCATCGCCACCAATTATATAAAATTTTCCAGTAGACTGACTTAAAAATGGAAAAGCAGCATGGTTTCTACCCGTAGGATCTTTTTTTGATGCTAAAGGAATTGGATTAGATGGGCTTCCTTTTCCAGATCTAGACAGCAGAGGATTTGATTGAATTATAGGTTTGTTTTTTTCATTATAAGATAAACCACCAACATCCACTGCATGAACTCCATCATTCCAATTAGAAGAATATGCTATTCCATTGTGAACCCAAACATCATGGATAGCATGACCAGGACTTTTTAATTCATACACACCAACTCTGTAAGGCTTTGATGGATTCTCAATATTAATTATATCATACTTGAGCCCATTGTTTACAGCATACACATGATTATCATATATGAATGCATTATGGACACCACCAGTCATATCATCGTTAAATAATGATAGAATTTCCACATTAAATGGATCTGAAACATCAAGAATAACAAATCCATTTTTTCTATTTGAGGCACCTTCTCTAGTTATAATCCCAATTCTACCATCCTCAGATATTTTTACATCATTTACCGTCCTTGCATCCACTTTAACTGTATCTATAATTACTAAATTTTTAGGATCAGTTACATCCCAAAAATAAGCTTCACCATTTCCTCCCCATGTTCCTGTAACAGCAAAATCTTTATCTTCATAAGGATCTATACCTGACCATACCCACAAATCAGAAGTATAAACGTTCGAAACAAGACCCTGACCTATAAGCTCGATCTCTTTTTTTACATTACGGGGATTTACTTTAATACTTTTTTGAGCTGAATATCCACTAGATGTAGCAAAAATTGTATAAATACCTGTGGTCTCTGCAACAAACCGACCATCTTTAGTGATCTGGCCAGCCGCTGGTAACCCTATACCATAATCAGCAATTCCTGAAAAAGAAAATTCTACAGGTACATTATCAATTATTGTCCCCCTCCTTGATAAGGGCTTAGCAATAAATTGAATGACATCCCCAGTACGAACTTGATCCTTTGAAGAAGAAATTTCAATTCCTCTGATTGGGTTACGAACCACATTAACTATCATATGATTAGTAATATTTTCAGCTTGAGCTGTAATCTTAATTTTTCCAATTGATTTTCCATTAAGATTGCCAAAAGAATCAAACTCAGCTATTGATGGATCACTAGATGTGTAGTGAATATTTATTCCATCGCGTAATAATCCGGCCGCATCAAATATTCTTGCCTTTAATTCAACAGATGTCCCTTCATATAAACTTATTTGGGATTTACTAAATACAATTTTTTCTAAAGGAGGGTAAGGAACTTTAATAGGAATACTATTTTTAACTCTATCTAATCTTTTTTGAGAAATGCTTCTTACGTTTAGAGTTAGATCTCCAGGTTTGAAAACTTTTAACATCACTTTTGCCACACCTGTAGAATCACTAATTCTTGGTTTAGCTGCAACTGATCCTCGTTCTCCACCATAAACAAAAAAAGGATTCCCAGATAAACTCCCATTTTTATTAAATAATTTTATGATTACAAATGCAGAGTCTCCAATACCAAGAGAAATTGAATCTGGCTCGAATTGAAAATACAATGAATCAATTTCAGAACCAGCCTCTATACTTTCCAAAATAATAAAAAATGAAATGAAATAAACAAAAAAAATTTTATTTAATTTAATTTAATACACCCCTTATTCATAGTTTAGCAATCTATTAATAATAACTTTCAAATTACATTGATATTTGTTCTTTAATATTAATAATATAGTTTTTATTTCTAATAATAGAAATATTCACAAAAAATTATTAATATTTTTTTTATAAAATTAATGGAATAAGATTTAAGATCATTAAAATAAAATCTTGCAAGCATTGGGCTATCTATGATAATTAAACTCCTTAAATTTGATGTAGTAATTAAAAGCTAATAAATAAAATGAAAAAATAAATTTGAAAAAACCTAATAGAACTATATTTATTATTAATTGAAAGAAACACCAATTAAAGTTAATTCTAAAGAAGTTGGTCTTGAAATAGGACTTCTTTTAGCCAATTTTTTTCTTGACTCTGAGGATCTACATTTTGGTTACTGGCCTGATGGATCAAAAACTGACTTCTTAACATTCCCTGAAGCCCAATCAAGACATAGTAATCTTATTTTTGAAAATATACCTGATGAGGTTAATTCTATACTAGATGTTGGAGCAGGATCTGGAGAATTAGCAAGAAAACTCTCAGAAAAAGGTTATAAAGTTGATTGTGTATCTCCTAGTTCTTTTCTTTCTGATTCAATCGAATCAAAACTTCCGTCTGAATCAAAATTATTCCGAACCACATTAGAAAATCTAGAAACTGACAATCGATATGATCTAATTCTTTTTAGTGAAAGTTTCCAATATATCAAGTTAGAAAAAGGTATTGAACAAATTGCAAGGTATTTAAAAAGAGATAGTTATTTACTTATTTGCGACTTTTTTCAATTACCACAAAAAGAATCTAGCCCTCTGCGTGGAGGAAAAAAGTTAGATAAATTTTTTGCTACTATAGAGAAATATTCTTTTCAACTAATTAAAGATATAGATATAACCTCAGAAACCTCTCCCACTATTGAAATTTTAGACAATTTTCTTACAAAATTTTTAAAGCCGACGACTACTTTATCAGCAAAATATCTTTCCTCAAACTATCCAATGATTTACCGTTTGCTTAAATGGAAAATGTATAGTCGGTTCGATAAAATAAAACGAGTATACCTGTCAAATAAGATCACCAAAGAATCATATATGAAACATAAATCATATCGACTGTTTTTATATAAAACCACATCACTTTGAATATAAATTCAAATGGAGGAGAAATTGTAGCTGCATTCTTGCATGAAAAAGGTACAGAATATATTTTTACTCTTTGTGGTGGCCATATTTCTCCAATCCTCATAGGTGCTAATAATGTAGGAATTCGAGTAATCGATGTAAGGCACGAAGCAACAGCTGTATTTGCTGCTGATGCTATAACTAGACTTTCAGATAAACCTGGTATATCTACGGTTACGGCTGGTCCAGGGCTAACTAATACAATAACTGCTGTGAAAAATGCTCAAATGGCTCAATCTCCTGTTATTCTAATTGGTGGTGCAACAGCAACAATCCTGAAAAATAAAGGTTCTTTACAAGATATCGATCAAATAGCATTAATGAGCCCTCACGTTAAATGGGCCTGTTCAGTAAAACGAATTTGTCAAATTGAAAAAGCTTTAGATAAATGCTTTAATATTGCATATGATGGAGTCACAGGTCCTGTATTCATTGAGATTCCTGTTGATTTACTTTATCCAGAAAAAATAGTTAGAGAATGGTATGGACTTAGTTCAGAAAACAATAAACGAAGAGTGCAGCAGTTTTACCTAAACTGGCATGTAAAAAAATTGTTTAACAAAAAAAAGTTTGAATTCAAACCCTATTTTTCTTCTACTTCAGTTTCTCCTAAAAAATACGAAGTTAATAATTGCATTAAAATGATTAGGAGAGCTAATAAACCTATCCTTCTTGTAAGTAGTCAAGCATTGCTCCTAGCAAAAAATGCTTTACATTTAAAAGATGCAATTATGAAAATAGGTTTACCAACCTATTTGTCAGGAACGGCAAGAGGTTTATTAGGGAATTACCAGAATTTTTTTCTTCATAATAGGTCTAAAGCCTTCAAACAAGCTGATCTTGTTATTTTAGCGGGTGCTCCTTTTGATTTCAGATTAGCCTATGGTAGAAAAATTCCCCAAAATACATCTATTATCTCTATTAATAGATGTATCCATAACTTAAATCTTAATCGTAGACCAACGTTAGCTGTACACGCTGATCCATGTCAAACTATACTAAAAGTTGCTAAATCATGGAGCTATAAAAATGATAATTGGAAAAGATGGAAAAAAAACTTGAAAACTCATGAAATTTATCGTGAAAAGCAAATTATTGACATATCCAATTTAAAAACTAAAAAAATTAACTCTATAGCCCTTTTAATGGAGCTCAAAAAAATAATTAAGGATGATTCAATTATAATTGTTGATGGAGGAGATTTTGCTGCCTCCGCATCCTATATTCTAAAACCTCGGCAACCACTTTCATGGCTTGACCCAGGACCTTTTGGTACATTAGGAGTAGGTGCAGGTTTTGCAATTGGCGCAAAGCTTTCTAAGCCAGATTCTGATATTTGGATATTGTATGGAGATGGCTCTGTGGGGTATAGCCTTACTGAGTTTGATACATTTTATCGTCACAACCTTTCAGTAATAGGGTTAGTAGGAAATGATGCTGGTTGGACCCAAATTAAACGAGAACAAATCAATATATTCAAAGATGATCTAGCTACTACTCTATTGAATACAAATTATCATATAGCAGCTGAGGCCTATGGAGGAAAAGGACATCTATTAAATTCATTAGATAATTTTGGAGAAATTATTAAAAAATTGTTGTTGATTTCTAATTCTGGACAACCAGTTCTAATCAATGCAATTATTGAAGAAACAAATTTTAGAAAAGGGTCTATTTCAATATAACTTCACACTATAGCATGAGCACATTCCTATCATTATCTAAAACTTTTTTTATCCTATGTTATTTAATTAGTTCTTATGGATGTTTTAAGAACCATTATATTGATCCTAAGTATGAAAAAGAAATAAGAAATTTTCGGAAAAATCGAATAAAATTTCTTAAATCAGAAAAGGGATACTTAAATCTCGTTGGTCTATATTGGTTAAAAGAAGGAGAAAATAGTTTTGGCTCTGGAAAAAATAATGATATTCATTTTCCTAAAGAATTCCCAAAGGATTTTGGCACGGTAACTAGATTGAAGAAAGGATTTTCATTTACATTTAAGGAAAATGTTACCCTTAACAATAATAAAATCATAAGCTCAGCAACTGTAGATGGTGATAATCAATCAAATTTCTTTTCATATGGACCTTTTCAATGGTTCATTATAAAAAGTTCTGATAATTATGCGATTAGGATGCGTAATCTAGAAAGTGAAATACTTAAAGAGAATCTTAACTTAAGGTTTTACCGAATAGATGAAACATGGAAAATAATTGGGAAATTCATAAAATATGAAGATCATAAGACTCATATTATTACAAATGTTAGAGATCATACATACAAAGAAAAAATCCCTGGTATAATCAATTTTAGCATGCATGGAGATTCTTTTTCTTTTGAACCGAAGTATACTAAAGATGGAATGCAAGTCATGTTTACTGATCAGACAACAGGATCAGAAACATTCTCAGGTGGTCGTTTCCTTCTATTGGAATACCCGGATGAAAATCAAGAAATTATTCTTGATTTTAACAAAGCTTTAAACTTTCCTTGTGCTGTGAACAATTACACTACTTGTCCAATACCACCAAAATCGAATCATATTAATTTGGCCATAACCGCTGGAGAAAAAATATATATAAGAGAAAAATAACTTATTAACAAAAAATATTTTCTTTATTTTTCGATAAAAGTTATCTCACGCATAAATTTTTGATCTAAAATCGTTCTAAGTTTAGGAAAAGCTGAAGTAATATTCTGTACTTCTTCTTCAGAAATTATTTTCCTAGCCTTATCTTCCGCTTTCTTCCACATTTTATTGTTCTTTGGATTACTATCCAATATCGCCAAGTTTTTATATTTAACAATAAGTAACAAATCAAAATCACCATCATATTGGTTAATGCTTTTAAAAATATGAAATTCTTCAACAAGGCCTTCAGATTTAAAAACTTCCATATTATTGTACCAGGTAAGTTTTAATTGGTTTACATACTGTGCATCAACATTTGGCTCTAAATCAATTGTCGAAACAGCATAAACGGATTCACTTATATTCCAAGTTTCACCTCTCTGAGCGAAAATAAAAGTAATAGTAATGAGTATAGTAAAAAAAATTCTGGCTGTCATTTTATCTCCTTTCAATAATTATTCATCATTTTATTCTAACGTTTTGCCAAATTAACCCAGTTTGTATGAATACCAATATCTTTGTGCCCATAGGCAATATATTTGTTCCTTTTTTTAAAGAACTCATCTCTTTTTTCTTTATTTGGCCAAGCTTTTTCATTATAGGCTTTATTTAAAGACATATTATCAGCATCCTCAATATTTGAATACTCCGTAACTATAGTAATTGGTACATTCCCTCCCCCTGATGATCCAGACCAATAATGACGTAATTCTGTACGACTCAAAATTTTGGGGTTTTTCATTATTACCTTATTAAAATATTCATTAAATAATTCTTCTCTTTCTTCAGAAGAACCATCTTCTATTTCACTAATTGGACGCAAATAAAATTCTACAATTGTAACCACAGTATTTTCATCAATATTGCCTTTATACCTTTTTAGTCGATTATTAACCTGTTCCATCACAGCAATATCAGTATGTTCCCCTGTCCAATATTTATTAAAAGATTTAAGAAAATTTTCTCGCTTTTCCTTATCAGGCCATATCTTTTTTCTTCTATCAGCTGTACCAACAATGCTTTTATCAGCATCAGCAATACTTTTCCATTCAGCCATTTGTATAACCTCATTAACTGAACCAGTCCAGCGATGGCCTAAAACGAACTTGCTAATTAATAAAGAATTTGCATTGTCCATTTTTTGAGATTCTTCTTCAAAAACTTTTTTTCTTTCTTCGGAGCTCCCACTTTCTACATCTTTTAGATCCTTGAGATAATATTTTGAAAAAGTAACAACATGATTGTCAGGATTATATTGAGCTAAAACCAAATTGCTAATTAATAGAAAAAAAATTAATGAGTTATGGACTTTTCTCATTTTAAACTCCTAGATTAATATGATATAAAGATTGCCTTAATAAATTAAGTATAATAGGCACTATAATAATATACTACATATATTTATCCCTTATTTAACAAGTACTAGACTTTATTATAGCTTCCTTAAGAATACTATAATAGTTAACATAATATTAGATTTTTTTGATTGACTTATTTATTAAGGATAAACTCTTTTATAAGTGGTATTGCTTCTTTTGGGATTTTATGTTGAGCATCAAAAGTTTTATAGACTACGTTATAACCGATACTAATTAAAAGATTTGCTGTCGATCTAGATTGAATAGGGGTAACAATTTCATCCTTACTTCCTTGAATTATAAGGAATGGAGTATTAAGGCTTTCTTGGGTCATAGCCGACAATAAATGCTCCTTTTTCATAATATAACCTGATATTGGGATAACCCCACCAATACTATAAGGTAATCTACTAGAAAAGAGTATTGCAAGGCCGGCACCCATTGAAAAACCTATAATAAAAATGTTTTCAGGTGAAAATCCATCATCAAAAATTCTTTGCATTATTTTAGGCATCATATCTAATGTTTTTTCATATTTCCAACCTTTCTCATCTGATCCACTAAACCATGTATAACCTTTTCCAGTATCCGCATTATATGGAGCTCTGGGAAGATACCATTTAGCCGATAAGTATCCAGTTTCATTTGCAATAACTTCCATTGAAAATTCATCGCCTGTCCAGCCATGTAATGCTAGTAAAGCAAGTTTATTGTCTTTTGAGTCTTGAAAAGTATTGATTTTCATTGATCCAAAAATATTTTTTCCACATCTGGTAATAGACAAGTCTTTTGTTTCTCATAATTAAAAGATACTAGTGTGGCCAAAGATGAAAACACCAAATCTTCCTCACCATATTTAAATATTCCGCCAAGAATCTTTAAACTCTTATTACCAACATGCACTACTTTTTGTCCAATCTCAAGTTCTTGAGGATGTTTCAACTGTTTATGATAGTTTATTTCCATAGAAGCCATAATAAAATCATTTTCCGTATCAAAAATTTTATTTAAATATTCTAATCTGGAAGTTTCAAGATATGTTAAATAACTAGCATGATTAATATGCTTGTGAGAGTCGAGATCACGCCAACGAGTAGAAATGACGGAAAAAAAACTAAAATGATCTTTTGTGGGAGGAGAGTCTATCATAAGCATGAAATCAAACTATTAGGATTTGAAACTTAATTATTTTGTTGTTCCATGAATGCTGTTTAATCAAATTAAAACTTATTTATATAAGACAGTAATTATTTTTAAGAAAATTTTCATATTATTTCAATTGTTACATTTTATTTTATTAATGATCAATTAATCTAAATAATTAAAAAAATATAAACCATCTACGAAGTTTTCGTTTACAGGTTTTATATTGTCTCTTATACATTGTAGATCTTCTTTCAACCTTATTAGCAATGTTGAGAAGCTTTCGTTTTTTCTTATACGTTCCCTTTTTGTAACCACCCCAACCTTCATGATAGGCAAGATAAAGAGCCTTTGCATTAGATTTTGATATTCCCAAATTCTTATGACTTTGATAGTTATACCACCCTACAAAATCTATAGCGTCATTAAAATCTGTACGTTGAGAAAAAAATCCCCCAGCTGATGAGACATATTCCTTCCATGTGCCATCAAGCACTTGTGCATATCCTTTTGCTGAACTTTTTCTCTTCCATGGAATAATCCACAATAGTTTCCTTCGCTGTGCTTTTACTTTCTGCCTAAATGAAGATTCCTGATAAAGAAAAGCCATAGTAACATTTACAGGTATACCCCATCGTTTTTCCGTCCTTCTTGCCGCTTTATACCAATTACGTTTTTCTGTAAAGATATCGCAAATATTTTCTGGAGATTCTGGAGGAGGCACAGTACATGCCTGAATTAAGATTAGAAAAAAAATAAATAGTTGCAATCGCAACTTATAATTATTAGCCAGGTATATATATATCTCCTTTGAAAAAGGTAGTAGCTTTCCCTTCTAAAACAACTCTGTTTTCTTTTAATTCACATCTTATTTGTCCACCCCTAGGGGATAGTTGCCTTCCAGTCAAAACTGTTTTTTTGTATTGATTGGCCCAATACGGCATTAACTGACAATGAGCGGAACCCGTAACAGGATCCTCATCAATTCCTGTTTTAGGATAAAAACATCGTGAAACAAAATCACAACTATTAGATTTTGATGTAACGATTACACCTCTTGAATCAAGTTGAACCAACTTAGTGAAATCAAGCGAAAGTTCTTCAACTTCTTGTTCGTTATTTAAAACAGCTATATAATCTGTAGACTTTAATGTTTCCTTTGGATTAACACCAAGTCCCAATAACATTTTTTCTGGAGCTTCACATTTAAATGGTTTTTCAGCTGGAAAATCCATAAAATAATTCTTGTTTTCTCTCCAGACCACAAGTTCCCCACTCTTACTCATGAAATGAATTTCAGATCCTGAAAAACCTAATTCTGAAAAAATTGCATGAGAGGAAGCAAGAGTAGCATGTCCACAAAGCTCAACCTCAACACAAGGTGTAAACCAGCGTATCTCATAACCTAATTCTTTTGGAATCAGAAAAGCTGTCTCAGAAAGATTGTTTTCTTGAGCAATGGATTGAAGAAGTTTATCCTCTAACCAATTTTCCATAAAAACAACAGCTGCTGGATTACCTTTAAAAACCTCAGATGTAAAAGCATCAATCTGAAACATTTTCAGCCTCATATATTATTTAAAACTGTAAAGTTCATATTTGATAATTTCAATATATAATATCACAATATTGAAAAATTAATAACTGAATATCTAACTTCCATTTTGCAATGAATTAGCTATCTCATCTACCTCATTCCAAACTCGCCAAATATTTTTATAACAAATTTTTTGAATATCCTGTTCAGAATACCCACGTTTTAATAAATGGAAAATTAGGTTAGGAAACTGTGACACATCTTTTAAGCCATATGGAAGGGTATCTCCAACTCCATCAAAATCTGAACCAAAAGCAACATGATCTATGCCAGCAATTTTCACTACATGATCAATATGATCCACTACATCAGTAACATCAGCATATATTGGATTTTCTTCTTGAACCTTTTTGGAAAATTCTATCATCTCTTTATCTTCAATATTGTAACCATTTTTTTCAGAAAATTCTGCAATCTTAATTGAATTTTCATCGCGCTTATCCCGTGAAGTTTGTGTTAAAAAGGATGAACCAAAATTGATCTGAATAACCCCACCATTATCGGCAAGAGTTTTGATCATAGAATCATTCATATTTCTTTCGAATCCAGGTGTAAATACTCTACAAGATGAATGAGAGGCAATAGCTGGAGCCTTTGTTGTTTTCATAACATCATAAAAAGCATTGTCTGAGACATGAGATATATCAATCATAATGCCAACACGATTCATTTCATTAACTACCTGGTAACCAAAATCACTTAATCCACCCCAAGTAGCCGTAGTGTCATAAGAAGAGTCACAAATGAGATTGTCCTTTGCATGAGTTAATGTTATATAACGAATTCCTCTATTATAAAAATAGGTTATATTTGACAAATCATTTTCAATAGGAGCACCATTTTCCATACCCATAGGAAGAGCAATAAGACCGTCTTCAAAAGTTTTTTCGGCTTCTTTAGTAGAAGTAACTACTCTGAATTTATCCGGTGAATCATCAGCTAACTTGAAAACAAGATTGATTAATTCATCAGCCTTTTCCTTTGCACCACCTTCTTGATAAAAGGATGGTACATAAATAGACATAAAAGGAACATCTAAGCCCCCTTCTTTAGCTCTAATATAATCGAAGTCTCCAGTTTCTGTTCTAACTGAGATATCCTCCATTTTTTTTGTCAATCGCCAAGGGATATCAATATGACCATCAGTTATTATTATCCTTTGAGAAATTTTCTTTGCTCTAGTTAATAAACTAGCATCACTATTACAACCTAAAAAAACCATAGAAATAAAAATAAACGAAAAATCTTTAATTAATTTCAAAATATAATTTTCCTCTCTCGTTAATAATTTTTTGAATTTTTTTTTGAAAAATTCAAAATAAGTTGAAATATCCAAAGATTTCCCAATTTTAACTATTGAATTCGATCAGGATGTGTATAAATACTAAAGTTTCTATCTCTAACAAATGAAGCTATAGTAATTCCTACTTCATTAGCTAAATCAACAGCAAGAGAACTTGGTGCGGATACACTACAGATTAAAGGAATAGAAGCTACAGCACATTTTTGAACTATATCGAAACTCAACCGACCACTTACAACTAGCAAAGATTGAGATTTAATTAATTCTTTAGAAGGTGGGCGAGAAATAAGTCCTTGCATAATTAAATCACCTATTGTTTTATCTACAGCATTATGTCGGCCAACATCTTCAAAGCTTGAAAGGACTTCACCATTTCTATTCAAAATAGCTGAACCATGGCAACCACCTGTATGAGAAAAGTTTATCTGTTGATCACTAAGAATTTCTGTAGATTGTGCAATTATTTCTTTAGGAAAAGTAGAATCAATTTTTTGCTTTTCACATATTCCAAGCATATCATCAATACTTTGTCTACCACAAACACCACAGGATGCGGAAGTTAAAGTTCCTCTTCTTAGTTTTTTAATCTGTTTGGAATTTTTTTTACCATTGTTGATTGGTAAGTAAACATTTAGAAGATTACAACTATTACCGGATTTGCAATTATCTTCAAGTTTTTTTATATCTTTAAGACTCTTAATTATTCCCTCAGAAAAGAGAAATCCTATTGCAAGTACATCATCGTTTCCTGGGGTTCTCATTGTAATCGAAATCAATTCACCATTCACAAGAATCTCTAATGGTTCTTCAAGCACTAGATAATCCTCATTTGTTCCTTCTTTATAATCATCAATTACATTTGTAGATTTTTTTCGATATCTGACAACTACACCAGGATTAATCATCTCATTTAATATTTTTGATTTTTTCAAAAATTATACGGGTAAAATTTTCAATTCTTTGATACTTCAATAGCGCAAACTTTATATTCAGCCGTTCCGGTAACCGCATCTCCTTCATCGACTGTTAAAACATTCGCTCTAGCTTCCATAAAATGAAAAGGCATCCATGCACAACCCTTTCTAACTTCACGTGTAAGTGATGCACGGCAAATTATCTCTCCACGACGGGAAGAAACTTTAACTGAATCTCCGTCATTTATATTCCGTTTTCCAGCATCCTTAGGATGTATTTGAAGAAATGCTTCTGGCTGTTTAGCATCTAGACCTTTAGATCTTCTTGTTTGAGTTGCCGCATTATAATGATAAAGTGTTCTCCCTGTGGAAAGGATTAAAGGGTAATCAGAATCTTCACTCTCTACAGAAGGCCTATAATCAACAGGCATTAGTTTCCCTTTACCCCTCATTATTCCTTCCTTATGCAAATATTGTGTGCCGGGATCAGAAGAATCAGTACATGGCCAATGTAATCCTCCCTCATTTTCCAAACGCTCATGACTTAGGCCAGCAAATTTGGGAGCATCCTTGACCATTTCATCATAAATCTCTGAAGTATTACTATATGACCAATTAGCTCCACATGAATTTGCGAGGTCAATTAATATCTCCCAATCGGCTCGACATTCACCAGGTGGGTCTATTGCTTTTCTAACACGCTGAACTCGCCTCTCCGAGTTTGTAAAAACTCCTTCCTTTTCAGCAAATGTAGCTCCTGGAAAAATTACATCCGCAAAACGAGAAGTGCCATTTAGAAAAATATCCTGAAGAACAAGAAAATCAATATTATTTAAGCCTTCCTCGAGCTCACATACATTAGGTTCTGAAAGAACAATATCTTCACCCATAACAAATAAGCCATGGACAGAGCCCCCCACTTTCTTCATCATTTCATTAAGATTTAATCCTGGATCAGAAGGAAATTTGACACCCCATGAATCCTGATATTTAGAATGAATTTGAGGATCATCAACTCTCTGATATCCTGGAAGAAAGATAGGTGTTGCTCCAGCATCATTAGCACCTTGAACGTTATTCTGGCCTCGCAACGGATTCATGCCTGTTGATGCATAGCCAAGATGCCCAGTCATAAGAACAAGGTTTGACAAGGCATAAACATTGTCCGTACCATGAGAATGTTCAGTTATACCAAGAGTGTAATATATACCAGCTTTTTTAGTGGAAGCATATTCGATTGCAGTTTTAATTATATCAGATGAAGGTATACCTGTGATTTTCTCAGCTTCTTCAGGACTATACTCTTCTACTTTTTTACTAAAAATTTCAAAGCCTTCGGTATTCTCTTCAACAAACTTTTCGTTAACTAGGCCTTCCTTAATAATAACATTTGCCATAGCATTTAAGAGCCAAACATCAGTCCCCGGCCGAAGTTGAAGATGCCTTTCGGCAATTTCAGTGAGCCAAATTCCCCTAGGATCCGCTACAACAAGTCGTGCCCCTTTTCTAACAGCCCGTTTCATTTCCATAGCAATTATTGGGTGAGCTTCAGTAGTATTACTACCTATAACAAAAAGAAAATCAACATCCCTAATTTCTCCAATAGAATTCGTCATAGCCCCAGCACCCATCGTAGTGACCAGACCGGCCACCGTAGGAGCATGTCACGTAGCAGCACATTGGTGAACGTTATTTGTATTAAAGACGGCCCTAGAAAGTTTTTGTACGAGATAATTTTCTTCTCCCGTACATCTAGATGATGAAATAAAACCAAGTGCATCGCTTCCATGCTTTTCTCTAACTGCAAGAAGACCCTTTGATGCATGTTGCATTGCTTCGTCCCAACTTGCTTCATGTAGTATACCATCTTCTCCCCTAATTAAAGGAGACATTATTCTGTCTTTATGCTCTATAAAATCATATGCAAAGCGACCTTTAACACAAAGGTTTCCATCATTCGTAGTAGTTCCTGGAGGAGGAGATGTAACTTTAACAACTTTACCTCTTCCATTATTGGCTTTAGAATCAATATTTAAATCCATTTGACAACCAACACCACAGTAATTACACGTAGTCCGAACTTTTGATAATTCTCTTTCAGGAAGCTCATTTGAAAATAATGGCATTTTCTCCCCCATAGCACCTGTAGGACAAACATCTATACATCCTCCGCATAATTCACAGGTAGATTCAAGAAGTGATACATTATCAGCGGTAGCAATTGTAGTATCTGAACCTCTTCCAGCGAGTGTAATAGCACTTACTCCTTCCACTTCATCGCAATATCTAACACACCTTGCACAAAGTATACATTTATCAGCCTGAAAATGGACGAAAGGATTGGGGTCATCTTCTCTTTCAAACCTTTTTGATTCCAAATGAGGCCAACCGTTAGATACTCCATATTTTTCAGCTAACAAAATAAGCTGGTTGGGAGCTCCTTTTTCTTCGTCTTTAGGATTTTTTGGATGATCAGAGAGGTAAAGAGATATTAATGTTTCACGATGCCTTCTAACCCTTTCATTCTCTGTGATGATTTTCATTCCAGGAGAAATATTCGTCGCACAAGCAGGTGCCATTCTTGGCCACCCATCTATCTCTACAAGACACATTCTGCAACAACCATTTGGATCTAATCTTGAATCATCACATAGAGTAGGGATTTCTTTACCTAATTTTCGAGCTGATTCAAGTATAGTCTCTGATTGACTTATCTCATACTCAACTCCATCCACATTTGCCAAATTAATTTTAGACATTTATTCAAACTCCTCAGGAAACCATTTTCTCGCGCTAATTAAAGGTACTGATGCCACATGACCTAAACCACATATTGACCCTTGCTCCATTTCCCATGCAACATCATCAACAAAACCTAATTCACTACACTCTTTTGATGCAATAAATCGATCAATGGATTCTCTTTGAAATCGAGTGCCTATTCTACATGGAGCACATTGGCCACAACTTTCGTTTTCAAAAAACATAAGTGTCTCCCTCACAGCATCTCGCAAACTTATTGTATCATTTATTACAACTACTCCAGCTGAGCCAAGACTTGAACCTACTTCACTTAGGGATTTCCAGTCAAGTGGCCTAGTTCTATCACTTGCTGGTAAAAATCCTGAGCTAGCTCCTCCTGGAGAAAAAGCTCTTAATTTTCCAATATATCCTCCAGCTTTATCTACGAGCTCATCTAAGGTCACGCCCAGTGGCATCTCATATACACCAGGTTTGTTTACATGGCCACTAATGCAATATATTTTTGTGCCTGACCCAGTTCTTCCAAGTTGATCAAACCATTTACCACCATTACTTACAATGGAAGGTACGCATGCAATGGTTTCAACATTATGAATTAAAGTGGGCTTCCCCCAAAGCCCAATTTCCGTTGGAAAAGGAGGTTTTAGTCTAGGCATCCCCCTTTTTCCTTCAAGAGCCTCAAGTAATGCAGTCTCTTCACCACAAATATAAGCTCCATGACCTTCGTGAATATGAAAAGAAATTCCGGGGAAAATATTTTGTTCAGAAAAATTTTCTATTGCTTTTTCTAAGACTTTTATGGGTTGTTCAAACTCACCTCTTAGATAACAGTATACATCTTTTGCACCAACAGTATATGCGGATATGGCTAGACCTTCTAGAACTTTATCTGGACGTCGCATAATTATTTCACGATCTTTGAATGTTCCGGGTTCGCCTTCATCAGCATTTAAAACAACATAACGTATATTCTCCTTTTGATCACATAAAGATCTCCACTTACGACCAGCAGGAAAACCAGCACCTCCTCTACCTTGCAGCCCTGATATATTAAGTTCTTCAATAATATGTTCAGAACCCATACTAATGGCTTTATTATATGCTACTCCAGTATAGTCTAGGTCTCCCTTTAAATTAATAGCTAGTTTATCATTAGTTTTATAATATGAATCAACATGCCCTAACCATACCCCATTCGAATCAAGAGCATCAGAAGTAAGATCCCACCACTTCCCTTTAGCAGATTCGATAGAATTTGTACTAATATCTGGTAAAACCAAATGATCTTTAAGTACAGCTACAGGTCGGTCACATGCAGCAAGGCATGAGCAACCTTCAACAGGCAAACCAGCATCTTTAGATTTAGAAAGAACATTGCCAGCACCAGCCATCCAACAACTTAGTCCTTGACAGACTCTTATCTTTGCATTAGGTCGAGATAAGAGGTGAAAGAAGCTTCCAACTCCATATACTTCAGCTTCAGGAACACCAGTTTCTTTAGAGACTTCTTTGGATACATTAGGCTTAAGTCCACCTTTGTCAGAAATTTTTTCCGGAACAGAAGAAATATTAGATGCTGTAGTTTTTTTCATAAATATAAATTCATATTATTCACAATATATAACTTAATTCAAGGAGTACTCATTAATCCATTTTTTCTATCTTTTTAAGTTATTTTTATTAATTAATTATTTATTTATTTCAATTACTCTTTATATAGAGTTAATTATTATTATAAAATATAATTCAGTTTTTTAAACACATTAAACTTAATTCGAATTAAAGTAATTTATGATAATAGTTTTTTAATTACCTATATTTATTAATTAAGGGATATTTTCTTCTAGATATTTTAACATTTTTTTTTGCTGGCTCAACCAACCTAATCTTACTTCGATATTAATATATCTAATACCTTCCTTGCTTATAAAATTAGATAAGGATCCATCATCATTCTTATTTTGATTTTTCTGAAAAACTACATTAAATGGTGATAAAGCTAATTTTTTATAATCACGTTCATCTGTACAAAGAAAAAAATCGTGACGATTCTCATTTGATTTGATTGAATAGTCAGTAGCCTTTTTTAACTCAGAGTCAATGGAATAACCACGAGAATTATTATGTAAGGCTATTAATATCCCACCATCTGGTATGTTTAGTTTTGATAAAAAATGATCACGCTCAATATTCAAAAGGTTAATAATATCCAGTCTTTTTTTCTTAGATGCTTGTGGATGATATTTTAAGAGGTTGTTTTTAACTCCTAAATCAGAGAAAATTCTGTTTGGGTCTAATCTTAAACCATCTATCCTGACCACTCTTTCTTCACAATTTATTAGAAATGCTGTACCTAAATATTTTGTAATATGATATTCAGCTGCCATTTTTGCTGTCTTCTCATCACCATGAAGCCATATATAGCGTCTATTAGATTCACCATTTCGTATAGATGTAAATTGAATTGGACCAAAATTAATTTTAGACACAACAGGTGATTCAGCATAAAGTATCAGTAGTTGCGTGTTGAGAAAAAAAACTAATTTCCAAGTTTTCATCAAGAAACTTCTATTTTCTAAGTAGAAAAAAGTCCTAATTATTGATTTCGATAAACTTAATGAAATTCTACAGGTTCTACATTATCAATAGACAGCAATTATATATTAATATAATATGCTTTACATAAAATTTTAGGCAACCAAAAAACTGTAAAAAGGAAGCCTATTTTTTAAAAGTCTATTGATAAGTTAAATAATTAAGTAAGAGGTACTAATGTTCGTGATGTTCGTGTGGAACCATATCCTCACCACAACACATAGGTGATTTTATTTTTCCACAATCATCTGGGCATTTACTAATTTGAACAACTGTCCCATCATCTTTTTCAAGTGTGCTATGAATTAAAGCTTTACCACAATTAGAACAGGTTAACCCTTCAATCCCATTTCCACAACATGTGCATTCATATTTTGTCATAATAACCTCCTAAGAATTCTTTTAGCAATTTTCATTGTTGAATTTAGCATTTTAAGAAATTGAATTTAGCTTTTTTGAACTTTAAAAGTTTGTACTTAATGATAAAATACTTGAATCATCAATTCCAGGAACGTAAACACAAATACCGTTATCACATTTAATTCCTCCTTGAATAGAACCGTAGAATAAAGTTAATATTGTTGAAGGATTTAAATAGATGCTGGCCTCAACACCAAACCATTTATTTTTCAGGTTTATTTCATTTCTACGTAAAATCCGTTCTAAATCATTATCTTTATTTGGATCAGTATTATAATTATCTCCGGTCTTAGTATTAGAAACATAATCCAATAAAAAACTAACGTTGAAGCGAGATGCTTTTCCAAAGGTAATAGAGCTATATCTATAATAATACGGCAAAACCTCTTTATCTAAATTTTCAAGACTATCTGATGTCGTTTTATTATAATTTAATATTGATGTTTTTCTTACTAATTCCATTCCTTCCCATTGGTGTTCCATGTCTAAGGAAAAATACAGGCTTCTTGGCAAATTAAATGAGAGTCTTGAGGGTATAGAAAAAAGATTTCGTTGGTGAAAAAATTCATTAAGCCTGTATTCATCAGTTTGAATGTTTATCCTCTCAGAACTAATAAAACTTTGGCCCTTATACAACATAACTTCATTTGCTTGTGACAAACCAGCAGTAAAATTCATGCCGAATGGATCATAGCGATAATTGAATTCAAGATAGGCTTCGTGAAAAGGGTGAAATCCGTAATTTGAAGAAGGAATAAAAGGAGTACTAAGTTTTTTATTATTCCAATAAGAATTAAAAAATTCATCGGTATTCTTTTCGAAAGAACTATGGCGACTACTTCGGGAATAATTTAGTGTTAGAAAAAGGTTCTCATTAGCTTGATAGTTGAATTCAATTTGAAAACCAAGTTCATCATCTGGATCCATTATATGGGTTTTTCTTGAAAGAAGAATTGAAGAGTGCTCTTTAAATGTACTTGGCGGACCAGTAATAAGGCTACTTCTTCCAAGCTTAAAAGGAAGATGATTTCTCTCATCAGGGTTCGCATTGTCAAAAAAATAATCCTTCAGTTCAATAGTTAGTCCCCATTTACCCGGAAAATAAGAAGAGGAAAAATAAGCCCCCCTACCACTGGTCTTAGGTTCGTAACTATACCATTTAAATGACGGTGTTGAATAAATACTATCTACATCCTGTATACTCATTATTCTACTAGTAAACTCAAAGAAAATCTCAAAATCTTCAGAGTTGTATTTACCAAAAACCCCTGGTTTTAAAGAAGAGACTCTAACCTTCTGAAAATCATTACTTTCTCGAAGAGTGAACCAAGAACGATTTCCATTCATTAATATCAAATATGCTCCAAAATCAGTATTATGTATTATTTTTGATGCATAACCTGAAATGGCTAGAATATTTTCATTTTCTGAAAAATCTCTTCTCCTAGGATCGATACCTTCTCCAGCTCCCAGGTGACGCCCTCCCTTTGCCTTGCCAACAATGAAGTCAAATTTAAATCTTTTACTAATATCCCTATTGATCCAAATCCCTCGTAAGGATGAGTCCCAATCAATATTTTGATTCTCCCACATATTAAGACCTAAGCCACGACCAATTTGACCATATAAGTCGCCTAACTTTATTGAATATCGATCATTCTGAAAAGAAAGCCTGAATTTCCTTAGCCCAGCAAAAGCAGGTCCAATTCTAGGAGGTGAGCTGTATTCAAAATTTGTCCAAAGTGTCCATTGATTTCGCCAAAGGGTTATATATAAAAAATGTTCATTAAAGTCGTAGGGATAGAACTCGCTTTTTCCAAGCTGAATAATAGGAGTTTCCCCCGTCCCCTTGAAAGAAGATAAAGAAAATGAAAGATTTGCATCTTGTGCTGATATAGATAAAGCAAAAATCGAAAGAACAAAAAAACCCTGCTTCATTCTTATAAATTTCAGGAATTACCAGAAGGGATATTCAAAGCGATTTCGATTTTTTTCCTAAGTATGTCCTCATCTCCAGGAACATATCCACTATGTCGATAAAGAATCTTCCCCTCTGTATTAACCAATATGGTATAAGGAATGGAAATTCCATTAACTAAGCGAAAATTTTCTTTTGAAGAGTCAAAAGCAATTAACATGGAGTACCCTTTAGATCGGATGTAGGATTTTACTTTTGAAATACTACGCTCACTATCAATATTAACCGAAATAATTTTCAGACCTTTACTAGCAAATTCTTTTTGAAACCTATCCAGATGAGACATTTTGTTTAAGCATGGAGAACACCATAAGGCCCAGTAATCAATTAAAACCAGTTCTTTTTTTGAAAGATCTTCAAATTTGATTCTTTCCCCATTTGTTAAATCAAATTTTATAGGTGGCAATTCACCAAATTGTGCACTCAATATAGATACAACAAAAAAAACTGTTGAAAACTCTTTTCTCAAAGAAAAAATTAATCTGCTGAAGAAAGTCTTTCAGTACTTAAAAGTCCACTACTAAGAAAATCAGTGAATTTGTCTACATTGCGGGTTAGACCAGGGAATCGAGCAATCTCTTCACTTTCAGGACTTAAAATAACATAGAATGGAAGCGCTGCTGTTCCAAAACGATCAATCTCCATCTGTTGATATTCTTTATGTCTTGGACCTCCATCAGTAAATAATTCAATCAAAATATAATTATCTAGTATATTGGCAACTTCAGGAAGAACAAGTATATTAGTTTCCATCCACCTACAATTAGTACAAGTATATCCAGTAAAATTTACAAACATTGGCTTACCAGTCATTTCAGACATAGCAATTCCTTCATCAAAATCCAAGATCCAGTTAAGACCTTTTTTATTGAGATTCTCGTTAGTTACTATTGTCGATTCAGATCGGGCTGCTGGGGGCAAGTATGAATCAATTAAGCCATGTATTGGTTGTCCAAAAAGACCACGGCCCATATATAAAGCAAAAGAGAAAAGAATAATGCTCATCACCAAACGAGGGACACCTATTGTTTTCAGTTCAGAGTCATGCGGAAGACGAATTTTCCCAATTAGGTACAATCCAGTAAGAAAAACAATTACAACCCAAGTTGCCAAGACAAATGGCCTTGTAAAAATATCCCAACCCCAAACAAGATCAGTATTACTAAAAAATTTAAACGCAGCTGCCATTTCGAGAAAACCCATCGACACTTTTACAGCGTTAAGCCATCCTCCACTTTTTGGCATTTTAGATAAATATTGAGGGAAAAGTGCCAAGAAGAAAAAAGGCATTGCAAATGCAGCTGAAAAGAAAAGCATACCTAGGAAAGGCCATAGCCAATCACCTTGTATTGCTCTTACTAGTAACAAACCTACAAATTGCACTGTACAAGTAAAAGATGTAAGAGTAAATGTAAGAGCCATGAAAAGAGTTCCAACATATCCACCTCTTCCTTCTTGCTGCACAGCCAATTGCCGAATAGAAGATGGTAACTGTATTTCATACATTCCAAAAAGTGAAAGTGCAAAATAAATAAATAAACCACCTATAAAAAGATTAACCCATGGGTTCGATGCAAGCTGGTTAGCGCCAGAAGCACCCAGTGTCATGGCCAATACCAAACCAAGAACAGTATAAGTAATAATAATACCTCCAGAATAAACTGAAGCCTGTTTAATTGGATTTTTTCCTTCTGTCTCTCCAAGTTTTGTAAAATAAGATACAGTAATTGGAATCATAGGAAATACACAAGGCGTCAAAAGAGCAAGAAGCCCCATACTGATTGAAAGTAAAATAAACGAACTGATTCCAGCCGAAATAACATTCTCTAAGTCAATATTGTCATCATCACTAGGCATGACGAAGGATTCAGTCTTTGCTGCTACAATTTCACTTCGTTCAGATCTTGCTGGACCGTCTACTACGTCGAATTCTAATTGAAATGTTTTAGTCGTAGGAGGAAAACAGATTGTAGGATCACAAGCTTGGAACAAAAGCCCAACTTTAATGGATTGAGAACCTGGTGCTATCCCTGATTTTATTTTAACATCTGTTTCAAAAGTAACAGTTCCTTCATGGTAGTAAGTTTCAGTCATGAAACCTTCATCATATTTATTTATTGGTGATGGTTCTAGAGTCCTACCTATAATATCAACGATATTGCCTTCTATCGTCACCTTAGAAGGAATAGGACCTTCAGCAATATCATTTATAGCATAAATATGAAAGTCCGGCTCTGAGGTAGCTGACACATAGACTGTAATAACCTCACCAGCTCTTACTTTAACTGGATCAAGGCTGGCCTCAACAGTAACAGGAGCAGATACTTGGCCAAATAGTGCATTAGATACCAATAAGACCCAAAATGACTGTTTACATTTTAATTTTAACATCTATATAAAGTTACATCCTGTTTACATGAGTATTCAAATAAGAAAAAAAGTTGCACTCAAATTGTTTCCCTGTTAAACAATCTATTCATTTACTCATTAAAGAGGTTAGTACCCGGGGCCGGATTTGAACCGGCACGGTCCTCAGGACCAGCAGATTTTAAGTCTGAAGTGTCTACCAATTCCACCACCCGGGCTATTTCTTAATTTTTTTAGATAATAATATTATACAATCTAATTTGTAATTTACTATTCATTAATAAAAAAAATTATGGAGAGATCAGCACTTATGCGTAACCCTTTAACAAAGTATATCTTAATTCTTTTTATTTTTTATTTGAATTACGGAATATCTAAAGACGATAGTCCTAATCTTGTTCCACTGGATATAATTAAAGTACCCGAAGGTTTAGAAGTAACTATTTGGGCATCATCCCCAATGCTATATAATCCTACGAATATAGATATAGATAAAGATGGTCGTATATGGGTTGCTGAGGGAGTTCGTTATCGCTTTAACTGGAATCGGCAACCTCAAGGAGACAGGATTGTAGTATTAGAAGATACTAATAAGGATGGAAAAGCCGATAAAAGTCATACTTTTCTTCAGGATCCATCACTAGTGTCACCATTAGGCATTGCTGTAATTGATAATAAAATCGTTGTTTCTCAACCTCCTGAATTAATTGTTTATACAGATGTCAATAGGAATCTAAAGTTTGAGAAAAATATAGATACTAGAGAAATTCTACTGAATGGTTTCAGCGGAAAAAATCATGATCATAGTTTGCATTCAGTAACTGTTGGTCCTAATGGAAAATGGTATTTTAATTCAGGTAATTGTGGTGCTGAATTTACTGATCGTTCAGGATTAACTTATAGAATTGGAAGTCCTTACAATCCAGATCCTATTGGTCCATTTAATTTTCCCATAGACCCAACTAGAATATCTGGAGAAAAAAGCGATGATGGTCATATTTATGTAGGAGGCTTTACAGCAAGAATGAATCCAGATGCAACAGAAGTTGAAATTATTGGTTATAATTATAGAAATAGCTATGAACAATCAATCTCTTCAATTGGAGATGTTTTTCAAAGTGATAATGATGACCCTCCAGCCTGCCGAGTAAGCTATGTTCTAGAATATGGTAATGCTGGCTTTGCATCAACTGATGGTAAAAGAACTTGGAGAGCTGACAAAAGACCAAATCAATCTATAGCCCAAGCCCAGTGGCGTCAAGAGGATCCAGGAACAATGCCTGCTGGTGATATCTATGGAGGAGGCTCTCCTACAGGAAATGTATTCTATGAAAATGGTGCGTTAGGAGAAAAATGGAAAGGAATGTTTTTAGCATGTGAAGCTGGAAAAAATGTAGTATTTGGATATTTCCCAAAATTACGTGGAGCTGGCTTTGAGTTAGAAAGATTTAACTTCATTACTACAAATGAAGAAGAAGACTTTGCTGGTACTGATTTTCTTGGAGGAGGGAAAAGTGTTAGCGGAGAATTAAAAACTTTATTTCGTCCATCAGATATAGCTATTGGACCTGATGGAGCCATTTATATTTCTGATTGGTATGATGGTCGAGTTGGAGGGCATCAAGATCTAGATAAAACAATGTCAGGTACTATTTACAGAGTAGCTCCAAAAAATTTTATAAGTAATCCACCAAAATTAAATCTTTCAAATGATAAAGGGGCAATTTCCGCATTAAAAAGTCCCGCTGTAAACGTTCGTAACCTTGGTTTTATGGCCTTAAAAGAAAGAGGAGAAGCTGCTGTTCCCCAACTAACAAAATTACTAAAAGAAGAAAATATTTTTTTAGCCTCCCGTGCCATATGGCTTCTATCTGAAGCTGGTAAGAAAGGTTATAAAAAAGTCTATTCCTTATTAGACTCTCCAAATGAACAAATAAGAATTACCGCTTATAGAGCCTTAAGAAGTCATCAGGACAAGATTCTTTCTTTAGCAAAAAAAATGTCAACGGACGAATCACCTGCTGTCCGAAGAGAAGTAGCAATTTCTTTGCGAGACATTTCAGCTATAGAAAAAATTCCGATTTTAGTTGAGATAGCTAAAAGATATCCTGTTAATGACAGAACATATTTAGAAGCTTTTGGTATTGGTTCTAAAGGTGCTGAAGGCGAACTCTTTGAGGTCCTAAATAAAATAATTGGAAATGAGAATTCATTAAAATGGTCTAATAGTTTTTGCGATATAGCTTGGAGATTACACCCAATAGAGGCAATTAAAGCTCAAAAATTGAGAGGACAAACATTACATATCAGTAAATCAAAGCGAAAACAATCTATCGATGCCTTAGCTTTTACAAATTCAAAGCAAGCAGCAATTGCAATGATGGAATTAGCTAAGCATCCTGATCCTTTCACAAAGGACTATTCTAATTGGTGGCTTTTGAATAAAGTACATGGAGATTGGAATAAGTTTAACTTAGAGAAAGAACTTGCTGATAGAGATATATATGACCCTTCAAAAATCAAACTAATTGAAGTTATTTCGAAAAACCCTTCGGATACAGAGACAAACTACCCCTCAATTGATGAATTATTAACCATTAAAGGAAGTAATGCCAAAGGTAAAATACTTATTCAAAGATGTACTAGTTGCCATCAAATTGGTAATACTGGCATTAACTTTGGACCATCTTTAACTGATTGGGGGGGGAACCAAACACGAAAAGCAATATTCCAATCTATAATTAATCCAAATCTTGATATTGCTCATGGCTTTGAAGGATATGAAATTGAATTAAAGAATGGTAAAAAAATCCATGGTCTATTAATTAAAGAATCTAATCCATACATAATTATTTCAGAAGGAGGGATTAAACAAATAGTTAATGGAGAGAGAATTAATAAAATAAATAGATTAAATCACAGTTTAATGACTTCTCCCTATGAATTAAAACTAAACTCTCAAGATATTGCTGATATAGTAGCTTTCTTGAAAAATCCTATAAAATAAAAGAGGGTTAGGTAATTGGAATTGCGGTATCAATTCCTCCAATTTCATGCATAGGAACCCCCATCATATCCATCATTGTAAGGTAAACACCTTCGGATGGACCTTCAATATTTTTCAATACGCGGCCCGGAGAAATCTTTCCACTAGCCTTACCAGCAATTAACATTGGTAAATTAACTGAGACATGTTCATTACCATCATTAAATGGTGAACCATATAAAATCATGCAATTATCTAAGAGAGTACCATCACCCTCTTTGATTTCTTTAAGTCTATTAAAAAAGTATGCAACCTGCTCATGATGAAGCTTGATTATATTGCGATAGTGTTCATATTTGACTTCCTTCGATGGCCATGACACTCCTTCTTCATCATTCCCACTTATATTACGCCAATGAGAAATTGAGTGCCACATACCCTTAGCTCCAGGAAAATCAAAAAATCTGTTGCTTTGCTCATGGTCAAGCATAAAAGTTGCGACTCTTGTAGAATCAGTCCAATAAGCCAAGACCATCATATCAAACATTAATCGTAGATAAGCCCAGCGATCTTCAGGAATTTCTTCAGGAGGTTGAGGATATGATGATGCTTTTTTACGGGCCTCAGAATGTTTTTCCCCAGCTAACCGATTCATTTGTTTTTCTACACTTCTCACAGAATCAAAGTATTCTTCAAGACGTTCTTGATCCGCACGCCCAACACGCTTTTTGAGACTTTTTGCATCATCAAGAACCGTGTCAAGTATACTATCTAAATGATTGGAGTCTTTGTTCTGCAGACTCACTCCCGTTAATCTATCATATATTGCACGCGGCTCTGTTTCTCTTGGCACAGGAGTGGAAGCATTTCGCCAAGATATATTATGACGCAAAAGAGACTTGCTAAATGAACCTTCTGAGCGTGAAATAAGTTCAAGAGAAGGAAAAGGTGTCTGGTCCCCTATTTTTTGAGCAATAATTTGATCCATTGAAGGTGCGCCAGCTTGTTTTTTATGGTTTATCCGATCTCCTTCCAAACAAGGGCGAACAAGCCAAGTTGCAGCAGCACCCGGATGACTTCCTTGTGTCTCGCTTCCTAAACCTGTAATATACTGCACATCATTTTTTAGAGGCTCAAAAGATGACATCCATTTATTCATTTTAATTATACTTCCATCCTTAGAAGTTTGAGGTAGCCAAACATCAGAGGGGATACCATTTGGCATGTAGACACAACCCATTCGAAGAGGAGGAGTAGAATTAGTCCCACTTTTTCTTAATGATGTTGGAGTCATTGCTTCAAGATAGGGTAATCCGAGAAAAGTACTTAATGCCCCTGCTGTTCCTCGTAAAAATGTCCGCCTATTTATTTGCCAGTCTCTCATATTAAAAATTCCTGTTCAATAGAATTATTAAACTATGACTCTTTCCGATATCTGAACGGTTCGCTAAGAACAATTTCATCAATAAGCATCCTTGCTTGAAAGTTATTTCCTTGTAACTTATTAATTATTGTAAAAACTGAACGTTCATCTGAAAAAATTAAATCTCTACTTAATGCATAAGATAACATTTTTTCAGTTAAATGTCTTACAAAGGTAGTACTTTTTTTATTTAAAAGAAATGCTCTTAAATCAGCCGCACCATCTATGGTAAGACCATTCCAAAGGGTAGTTGAAGTATTTTGGTCTCGCTTCTTTAGTCTTCCAATAGGATCATATTGCTCTAATGCAAAACCATAAGGATCAATCTTATTATGGCAACTAGCACATTCAACCTTACTGCGATGAGATTCTAGTAACTCCCGCAATGAACTGCTGGAGATCCCATCTTCAGAATCAAGTGTTCCAACATTTGGGGGAGGTGGCGGAGGTGGCTCACCCAAAAGGACATCTAAAACCCATTTTCCCCGAAATACAGGACTAGTCCTATTCGGAGAAGAAGATACCGTCAATACAGCAGCCTGAGTAAGTAACCCACCACGGTGAGAATCTTTTAAAACTACTTCCTGCCAATCAGTTCCTGTTATTTCTTCCCCATATCCGTAGTGTTTTGCTAAAACTTCATTCATAAAAGTTGAATCGTCATCTAATAATCGGAGTAAGGATTTATTCTCCCTAATAACATTACGAACAACAATGACACCCTCCTCTTTCATTGCAGCAAGCAATGATTCATTTATCTCTGGGAAAAGTGACCGATCAGGCATATAAGTGTCACCAAGTCCCTCAGTACGAAGCCATTGCAGCACAAAACGTTCAAAAAATCGATTGGCTTTTTCATCAGCCAACATTCGATTTGTCTGCCTTAATATTTCATCAGGCTCTAAAAGCTTACCAGAGATTCCAGCTGAAATCAATTCTGCATCTGGACTGCTTGACCAAAGAAAATAAGATAAACGACTTGCCATATCAATGCTAGTGACAGGATAAATTGATTGTCCAGACATTTCCTTTTCAGTCTGCATCAGAAATGAAGGTGAAGATAAAGCTGCTATAACTGGAACTCTCATTGCAAGATCAAAAGGAACATTATTATTAAAACTTTTAAGGAAAAGTTTGTAATAACGATTTATCTCATCTTTAGTTACAGGACGTCGAAATGCCTTAAGGAGAAAATTGTCTAAAATTTTAGTTGAAGCTTCATGAACGGTAATCACTTTAGGTTTAGGAGATTTTTTTCCAACATACCAATGAAAGGAAGGCTCAGGAAGTTTCTCAGCATTTGGTTTCATAGAGTAATTAATAATTTTGTCTTCGGATAAAGGATCAGAAAAAAATAATAAATCTTTAATCGGAGGAAGCTTGTATTTTTCCTCTTCTTTAACTGATTCATCATTATCAATAATATTATTTTTCTTATATCGAGCAGCTTTCCCAACCTTAAATAAGTTTTGATTTATATCATTATTTTTATAATTAGCAACACTAGCAAGCAGTCTACCATCAAGAAATAAAGAAGATCTATGGCCTTGGACATTAAGTGCAATTACATACGATTTAGTTGAATCACTAATACTAAGATTAATTGCCTCTATTCTACTATTGGAGCCTATTTGATAAGTAATTGACTCTTCATCATATGAAAGCTGTATTGAACCACGAGTAAATCCTTCAAGAGGAGGAGATTTAATTAATATATTTCCCTCACCCCCTAATACTATCGCTAATACAGTGAAATTTCCATCACCCATATCAAGTGTTACAGCTTCTTCAATTGTTGAAACATAAAGTGCCTTTTCTTCAAAAATTGGCGGAGTAGGCCTTACAATAAATAGTCTCTCAAGGGCCTCGGGATTTGACCAAACTATATTAACAATTTCTTTTGAGGCTTTTAACGCTCTTTCAAACCAAAGTGGTTCGGTAGTTAAAGTTTCAATATTGTTATCAAAAGAATCTTCAGTGCTAAGATCAGAAGGGAACAAATCATCAGGGATATCCTCTAGATTAAAAAGATCCTTTACAGTGTAATTATACTGGTTTTTATTAAAACGTCTGGGAGGAATAAACCCAGGATCTTTAGGAATACGATCTATTTCTACATTGTCTAATGTATGGCTAATCCAATTAATCAAACTTTCTCTCTCTAGATTTGTCAACTGAGGTTCATCAGGAGGTGGCATTTCTTTCCGATTGAGCATGTCTAGAGCTCTAGTATAAGTTTTTCTCTTTTCCCAAATACTAATTTCATCATTTAGTCCTGTAAAATCTACTCCAGCCTCTGTGGCCCAGTCCCCACCATGGCACCTGTGGCAGTTATCCTCAATAAGCTTTACAGACTTAAGTACGTTATCTGTTTTAGAAAAAAGTAAGTTAGCAGCAGAAAATGAGCCTATAAAAATAAATGCGGTTATAGATGCTGAAGGAACAATTGTCAGAAATGAAGTTCGAAACAAACTGATAAAATATTTCCAGTATTTATTCTTCAACTTCATCCTTATATCCAATTGGAAGCCAGTTTCCACCCGGCCCACCATAGGCACCCATATCATTCCTCACATAGTTAGAGTCTGGTGTCTCATCTAAGCTAGTCGGATTAACCTTTCTTGGTATGGTTCCATCAACACAATATCTCCAATCCGCATCATTGTATTGACTGTCTGGATTTCCTTGATCAATGGAACCATTTTTCCAAAAAATATATTCACCTAAGAAAGTACCCCATCCCGGAATCCTATCACAATAGCTATACACAATAAAATTAACCGTTTCCATGCTAACAGGCGCATAATCAATACTCATTTCAGGCAAAGCTAGATTTCCTTGACTTAAATCAACTTCACCATTAGTTATACTACCTCTGATTCCAGAATATTGCATAGAGATAGAAGAACCATCAGATTCTTTAAAAGAGCCCGGATCAGGATCATTCCCATATATATTTGCATTCATAAAGGACCATTCACTTCCATCAAAATAGCCACCACCACCTGTTTCTTCCGCTGTGTTACCCATTATTGATATATTAGTCCCCTGTAGATCAGAATTGAGCATATACAGTCCACCACCTTCAGAAGATGCCGCATTACTACCAATAATAGAATTCAAAAAATCAAACTTGGAGAAAGTAGTGAGAAAAATACCTCCCCCTTTTTCAGCCTTATTTCCTGATATGAGTGAAT
>MDTE01034980.1_pt1 | contig 40521 bp, 48 predicted proteins | sample 811231 | NCBI WGS metagenome assembly MDTE01 (sample SAMN05326651, study PRJNA326480) | marine metagenome | isolation source: seawater | place: Indian Ocean: Red Sea | collected 2010
ACTAGGGAAAGAGGTACTTTTTGGAGGGGTCCTGGGTATATGGGCTTCAGAAAAGGCACTGATAGACACAGCTTAAGGATACCAGAGGGAAAATCAACATGGACCTTAATATTTGTAGGTCCAAACAAAGGTTCTAAGAAGTATTCTAGATATCAAAAAAATAGCTAAAATGACCCCTTTTTTACCTCAAAAAACCTTTATTTTTCAACGCTTTTTACAATCAGAAGCTGTATTTCATCATAAATCTATATTTTATGCGGTCTAATAGACCCTATATCAACAAACGTTGAAAACAAGGCTATATACGGCCCATTAAACGCTATATTCTGATATTGCAATGCTTATAAATTTTAATTCAAAATTTCTTGTTTCGATCAGTTAAATACTCCATTTACTTGTATTTTTGGCTTTTTTATTTGCTATTAACTACCCTTCTTAAATGAATTTTGCCCTTTTATTAAAAAAGCTATATAAATCAACGTATTTTGCATATTTAAATTAAATAGTACAAATTAATCAATAAAAACAATAATATAAGTTAAATACTTAAAGTAATACTTTAGCATATAAGACAGTAATACTTACTAATTAAAAAATCTTAAAGAAAAATAAACAACAACAGGAATGGATATAAAAGACATTAGAGTGGAAGATACGATTACACTAGCGATGTTGTCTACTGCCCTTTTCTTCGAATACATAGATCCAACAAGATAGGTAAGAACAGCGCTTGGCATAGCAGACTGTATTAGTAACACGCCAGCCTTAAAACCAGTTAATTCAAAAGAGTAAATTAAACCAAAGCCAATTATAGGGCCTAATATCACCCTAACAGCGCCAAGGATTGCTGCATCACTCCATGAAACAACCTTAAGCTTTGTAAGAGCAACTCCTAGAGCCATTAACACTAAAAATATTGTAGTATAAGTTAATAAAAATGTAGTGTTTTCTAAATATCCAGGAACATCCCAATCAAAATATAAAAATAGTACAGATGTTATAATTCCATATATAGGACCATTTTTAATTAATATAGAGAGTGAGAATTTCTTACTAGCTAATAAAATTCCAATAGTGAAATGAAATAAAATTATTACAGAAGCTATTGCAGAAGCAACGCCTAAGCCTGCAGTTCCGTATGCAAAAAGACAGATAGGAACACCCATATTGCCAGTATTTGGTAAAAACATTGGTGGAAGTTCTGTTATAGGATCTTTTTTAAGTAATAATAAAAAAATAAAACCAACTATGGCAAAAACTCCTAATATGATTACAGCGTAAAAAAAGTATTCAATAAAAATATTTAAAGTAACGCCAGTTGTTGTGATTGTATAAAATATCATGGCCGGTGTGCCAATTGTACCAGCAAAATTTGTAATAAATTTAGTATTAAATTTAGGATCTTTTTTTCCTATATAATAACCAATTCCAATTATGAAAAAGACAGGAAAGAGAACGTCTATGAGTTTTATGTAGAGCTCCATTAAGCTCTTACATCAGATTTATTTGGTTTTCTCAAGGGTTTATTAAAACCTATTGCTTCTTCAAACTCATTTAAACGTTTATAAATAGATCTTAATTCTGTAATTCTAGTCCAATTTTGTAAAAATAATGAAAAACTACTTTGTACTTCTCTGAAAGCACTAGAAGTTTGTATTAGTATACCCAGGGTCATTGCACCCGTGAATAATCCAGGACCCATTAAAACATACGGTACAATAATCATAGATTGATTGTACATTATTAGCCATAAATCGAAATAACCATAGTGCAAAAAAAGTCTATGATAGTTAAATTTAATTCCAGTGAACAATTCAAGTATTGTTGGTGGTTTAACATAATTTTTCCTATCATCCTCTCCATAGACAAGTTCTTTTCTAAAAGCAGCTTCCACTTTTTGATTATTGTATTCTAAACCGGGTAATTTAATCCCAACTAACCAACTAATAACTAAACCACCAAGACTTGCGGTCAAAGATACCCAAACTAATGATCCAGATATATCCTTAAAAAAAGGTATTACTACATTAGATGATAAACCCCATAATATTGGAATAAAGGCAATCAAGAGCATTATAGCCCTAACAACTTGTAATCCAAGACTTTCAACAATTTTAGCAAAATTCATGCAATCTTCCTGAATTCTCTGAGACGCACCTTCAACCTTAGCATCAATTTTTCTCCAGTAAGGCATATATGAAAAAGTCATAGCTTCTCTCCATCTAAAAGCCCAAAGTCTGGTAAAATAATTAGTTACTGTATAAATAATTACGTAAGGAATGGCTAATTTCATGAAAAGAATAAGGCCATCATAAAATTCAGAGATATCCCTTTCGGTTGCTTTTTGAAGAAGATCGTAAAAACCTTTATACCACTCATTAATTTTAACATCTATCCAGGTTTGAGAAAGCAAGGATAGAAAAATGAAAAGAGTCCCACCCCACGACCATAATAGCCATTTTTTTTCAGTAAAAAAACTTCTCCACATATTAATCTTTCAAGAAATTATCAGCGTACGACTTAATTATAAAATCAGATTTTTTAGGTTCCACCAAATCATAATAAATATTGTTATTTTTAGCATATTCGATTGCTCTTGCCTTCGAAGAAAACTCTAAAACTACCTCTCCCATTGTGTCATCACTGGATTCCCAGCCCATCAATGGATTTGTTACCTCGTGACGAGTTTCAAATTTCAAAACCCATTTCTTTGTTTTACCCCTGCCAGATTGCATGGCAGTTTTTGTAGGTATATAGATTTTTGCTTTTTTCATATGTTTATACTAGTGGCAAATTACATATCTCACCAAAGATCTGTTTCCCATCTATGTTAATTTTGAATTCTTGTGAAATTTTACAATATTTTTTTTCAATCATTGCAATACCAACTACTTTTTTAAAGTTTGGTGAATATACAGCAGATCTCAGAAATCCAACAAAATTATTGTTTTTATCATAAAGTTTTTCCTCATTATATAAATCTATCTGTTGAGTATTAATCTTTACACCCATTAGTTTTTTAACAATTCCATTAGATTTTATTTTGTTTAGAGAATCTTTTCCTAGAAAATCAATATCTGCATCTAGATTTATATATTTATCAAAACCACACTCAAATGGATTATCTCTTATATCCATATCATTACCGTATGATAGAAGCCCGCCTTCAATTCTTTCAATTATATTTGGACATCCTGCTTTAATATTAAATTCCTTGCCAACTTTAAACATATGATCGTATAATTTTAAACCAGCTTTTATATTTTCTACATGTATCTCAAAACCACCTTGTTTTGAGTAACCAGATTTTGAAATTAAATATCTGTGATTATCAAATTCAAAATAATCATAATTAAAAAATTTTAGTTCTTTAATTTTGCTACCAAATATCTTTTCCATTAATTGTATTGATTTTGGTCCTTGTACAGCTAAGGTTGATATATTTGTTTCTTTAATATCAACGTTTAAATTTTTTGCTTCAGCAATTCCTTTTGCAAATAACATTACGTCGGAATCTGCAATGCATATTCTCCAGGTATCATTATCAATTTTATAAATAAGAGGATCGTTAATCATTTTTCCATATTTATCAATCAGAGGAGAATAATAACACTTTTTTATTTTAGCTTTTGACAAATCTCGACAAGTCATTAATTGAACTAAAGTGTACGAATCTTTACCAATAATTTCTATTTCCCTTTGAACAGAAACATCCCAAACTTGTACATGTGTTTTTAAATGATGATATTCGTTTATAAAGGAATCAAAAACTGTAGGTAATAACATATGATTATATACAGAATAACTTTTGACTCCTTGAGCTTCTATTCTTGAGCTAAAAGGTGTGCTTCTTAATCTTTTAGATTTGGTTATCGAAAATTTTTTCATTTTTTTATTGAAAATTCCATTTTTTTTTAATGTTTTTTTTATATTCTTGCTAGGGATTATAAAATCATATCCTTTGTAATTAGGTTTAAATTCATAAAAAGAATTTCTATAATTTCTATAATCATGCCAATTATTAATCTTACAATAAAATAAGTCTAAAACTGATTTTTTTTCAATAGATGCAAGATTTGTCATCATACCATGAAATGCAATAGTTTTTTTTGAATACTTAATAACATTGTAAAGATCCATACCGTCTATATTATCAAAAAATATTATATTTTTAGTTTTATTTACTAATTTTGAAGTTTCAAAGTCTAGTGAGCTAAAGTTATTCTTAAAAATTTCAGTATTTTGATCAAGTCCTAAATCTTTAGTAAAAACTAAATTGTCACAATAATTTAATAAATTATTAAAAAATAAATTAATCTCATTTATACCCCACCCCAGTTCCTTTAAAATTTTTCCTTTAGCATGAAAATAGAAATAATTCTTAGGTAAATTTTTTTTTAAAAAACTACTAATTTTGGTTTCTATAGTTGAACTTGCTGTTGATTCATTATTTTGAGTAAGAAGATTTTGAATTTCAGATGATGATTTTCTTTTAAAAATTGCTGCTCTGTCATTTACTACATAATTATACAGAAGTTTTCTTAAAAAAATTTTTGGTCGTTTATAATTATTGATATTATTAACACATATTGCATAAAATTTAATCCGGAAGAAAAATAAAGGTAAAAAATAATAAAAATTTTTAGGAGCAAGGATATAAATTTTATCAATTTTATTACTTAAAATGAAAAAGAAGAGCTTTATTTTTTCAACTATACTCATATTGTAATTAAGTGTCTTTACAGTAATTTTGGAATTTTTAAAAAAAAAGTTAAATTTATAACTTATGTTAGATAAAAAAATTGTTATTTTTTTGATATTTTGATCATGCACTAAATTATTTATAGCCTTAATACTATGAACTAGATCGCCCACTGCATCATTTTTCAAAATTACTATATTTTTATTTGACATATAAACTCATTAATTTTTTACGAAGTTTAATATTTTTTTTTAAATAATACTCCCATTTCATTGCTGAAGATTTGGTTTTAAATTTTTTATTAAAAACAATCGACCATTTTCGACCCCTAGTGCTTTTAGCTCCATTTCCATTATTGTGCTTCATTAAACGTTGTTTTAAATTATTAGTATAGCCGACATAAGATTTAGTTTTATTATGTTTTTTTGACGCTATAAAATATACAAAGTACAATTTATTTGATTCCGTATTTTCTAATAGAGTTAACAATAATGCCAATAATAGATTTGATATTATTAAAAAAACTTAATTTATTATAAATATTATTTATTTTCCAAAGCCAATAAAGATTTGAAAAGCGATTTGATGATCTATTGTTAGGTAATAACCTGTAGAAAGCTAAATTTTGATTAATTTTTTGGGCTAAATGATTATTTTTTAATATATCACATTTAAATAAATAATCTTCTAATAAGCCAACCCTTTTAAATTTATTTGTTCCAACTAATTTCCGTGTAATTATCATTGTAGAAGAGTTGATTGATGAATTAGATATAAATTCATGAAAATTTAAACTTTTTTTTAGATTAGTTTTTTTTTTGTATATTCTTTTATTATTTTTTACCACAAATGATGTGTAATCTGAGTAGGTAAAATTAATCGAATTATCAATCATAAAAGATATTTGATTTTTTAACTTATTTTCTGTCCATAAATCATCTGAGTCTAAAAATGCCATATAATCAGATTTAGAGACTCTCATTCCCAAATTTCTACAAAAGGACGGGCCTTTATTTTTATTCAATTTTATTATTTTAAAATTTTTTCTATTTTTATATTTATCTAGAATTTGACTGGAATTATCAGTTGAGCAATCATCAATAATAAATAATGACCAATATTCATAGCTTTGATTTATTACAGAATTAATACATTCGTCAAGAAATGGGCCTTTGTTATAATTAGGTATAATGATATCAACAATCGGTTTAGACATAATCATTTTTATTTTTAACTAAAGAGATGAATTCTTTTACAACATGGTTTAAGAAAACTATTAGACTAACATAAACTAAAAGTGGTTTAAAATTTCTTAAATCAGTAAATGAATTTCTTAAAAAACCTTTAAAATGACGAATAGATCTTTGAATGAACCTCATGAAAGTTGGTTTTTTGAGTCCTGCACCATATATATAACCTCTTCTTGATGCATTAGCTAAGCTCATAAGTGTATCATTTCTCAAATGATAACATTTGGATTTCGAACTATACGAAATTTTATAATTATTATTTAATAGTTTTTGACAGAAATTTGAGTCCTCACCATTTGTTCTATACATGGTTTCGTAACCTCCAACTTTTTTCCATATAGATTTTGATAACAAAATATTAGAACCAGAAAGAGGACTTTTTAAATCATCAATATCATTATTCCCATATGAATTTTGTGTTGCATGAAAATGTCTCCATAAATTGTATATATTTTCATCTTTGAGCTTTTCAATTAACTTTCCGCCTGTTAGTGCACTATTAAATTTGTGTTTTAAATCATAAAGATCTTTCAACCAATTAATGGAGACCTCAACATCAGCGTCTAGTGATGCGACATCTTCGTATTTAGAGTTCTCTATTCCAACATTTCGCGAATATGCAAGACCCATATTTGATAAATTATTGATAATTTTAATATGATTTGTGTAATTTTTTAATAAACTACTAGTACCATCAGTTGAAGCATCATTAACTACTATTATCTCACTTGGTGATGGATCTAATTTAATTACACTTTTTAAAACACTTTTAATTGTAGATTCCCCATTGTATACAGGTATATATAGGGAAACATTCAATTTCATAAAAGATAATTAGGATGATACAATATATTTCAAAACCATTTAAGTGGTTTTTTAAATTAGAGGCCGCCTCCGGTCTAGTTCTTCTATTTGCAGCTATAATAGCATTGATAATTAGTAATACCGGATTTAATACCTTATATAATGACGTTTTAAATAGTTATTTTCGAATTGGTTTTCCAAATTTTGGAATAAAGTTAAGTGTTTTACATTGGATCAATGATGTTTTGATGGCAATTTTCTTTTTTTTGGTTTCGTTAGAAATTAAAAGAGAATTTATACAAGGTGAATTATCTAATCCTAAACAAGCCCTACTGCCAATAATTGGTGCAGTTGGAGGAATGGTAGTTCCAGCTTTAATATATGTAGCAATAAATTATAAAGATCCTGTAACACTAAATGGATGGGCGATACCATCTGCAACGGACATTGCTTTTTCATTAGGAGTATTATCTCTGCTTGGGAAAAGAGTTCCTTTATCTCTCAAAGTATTTCTTACAGCATTAGCTATTATAGATGATTTAGGAGCAATAATTATAATTGCTTTTTTCTACTCTGGTCAAGTTCAATATATTTATTTACTTTTAATGCTTTTTTGTATGTTGGTTTTAATAGGCTTAAATAGATTTAATATAAGAAATTTTATTCCCTATTTAATTACTGGATTGTTTCTTTGGGAATTCACTCATGCCTCGGGTATTCATGCAACTATTTCAGGTGTATTGCTTGCCTTAACAATACCGCATAAAAATAATAGAAAAAGTCATAGCAATTCACTTTTATTAAAATTAGAGCATTCAATATCACCGTATGTAGCATTTGGTATTATGCCGATTTTTGCTTTTGTAAATGCCGGTGTATCTCTAGAAGGAGTTACTTTTCAGAGTCTTTTAAATCCAGTGCCTCTAGGAATACTTTGTGGTTTATTTTTTGGAAAACAAATTGGTGTTTTCGTTTTTTCTTATTTTTCAATTAAACTGAAATTTGCTGAAATGCCAAATAATTCAGATTGGGTAACTTTGTACGGTGTAGGGGTTTTAACTGGTATAGGTTTTACTATGAGTTTATTTGTCGGTAATTTAGCATTTGCAGATGCTACTAATCATTTAGATGGTGTTAAAATAGGTGTGCTGCTTGGCTCATTGTTATCAACAATTTTTGGATATATGCTGATTCTGATAAATAAAAAAAGATGAAAAAGAAAATAGCAATATTAATAATTTTTTTTATGTTTAATACCAATTTAAATTCCGCTTATAAAAAACTAGCTTATGATTATTCTTTTGAGGATCTAGATGGATCTAGGCTTAACCTTTCTGAATTTAAAAATAATGTGTTAGTAGTAACAAATGTAGCTAGCAAATGTGGTTTTACCTCTCAGTATGAAGATTTACAAGTATTATGGGAAGAATACCAAAAAAAAGGTTTAGTAGTAATTGGAGTACCGTCAAATTCTTTTAATCAGGAACTTGATACAAATGAAGAAGTAAAAAACTTTTGTGAAGCTAAATTTGGTATAAGTTTTCCAATGACCAAAAAAGTTAATGTTAAAGGTGATGATGCACATCCTTTTTATGTTTGGGCGAGAGAAAATCATGGTAAGAGTGCAATTCCAAAATGGAATTTTCATAAAATTATAATTGGAAAAAACGGAAAAGTTTTTGACACTTTTTCTTCTATAACAAATCCGACATCTAAAAAATTTAAAAAATCTCTTGAGGACGCATTAAATAATTAAGTTATACTATAAGTTTTAAACCATCATATGCTGGTATAACATTTTTAGGTAAAAAATCCTTTAAAAATTTATAATCAAGATCTGTATGAAGATTTGTTAAAATTGTTTTTTTAGGTTTTAAAATTTTTTTTAAATAGAGCGCTTGTTCTAGATTCATATGAGAAGGATGGGATTTTATTTTTAAACAATCTATAATTAAATATTTTAAATTAAGTAACTTCTTGATATCATTATTTTTAATGTCGTTGCAGTCACTTATATATGCAACTTTATTAAAAACATAAGCTGTAGAGTCAATTTGTCCATGTTTTACTTTGAATGATATAAAGTTAATTTTTGTTTTTTTTTTCGATAATGAAAACTTTTTTTTAACTAAATTACCCTTTAAGATCGGTATATACCCTTGTCGTCCTTTAAAACAATAATCGTATTTATCCATTAAAATTTTAAGAGTTCTTTTATCTGCAAAAATATTAATTTTTTTTCTTTGGTTCCAAAAAAAAGGCCTCAGCTCAAATATACCATTAGTTTGGTCAGCATGTTCGTGAGTGTAAAGTACATAATCAACATTTCTTATCTTATTATCTAGCATTTGTTTTTTAATATCTGGAGATGTATCTATGATTATAGATAGATCTTTTTCTTGGATAAAAGCCGAACATCTTGTTCTGATATTTTTTGAATTCTTTTTATCACATTTTCCCCAATAGTTAGTTATCCATGGAGATCCAACAGAACTTCCGCATCCGAGTATTACAATTTTCATATATTTTCTTTAATATTAAATAGTTTTAGAAAATTGTTTGAGGTGAAAGATTCAGTTTTGTTTATATCAAGATTTTTAATTTTAGAAAGATATTTGAGTGTATGCACTATATTGCATGGTTCATTAACTTTTCCTCTTAAAGGTTCGGGAGAAAGATAAGGAGAGTCTGTTTCAATTAAAATTCTATCGTTTGGTATGGATTTGAAAGTTTCTACTAAATCAATATTTTTTTTAAAAGTAATTATACCGCTTGCAGAAAAATAACATCCTAAATCAAGAAGTTTATGTGCAAAATCTTTACTACCTGTAAAACAATGCATTAAAATTTTGAAATTTTTATTTTTGAATTCCGAACTTAATATCTCTAGTATTTCTTTTTCAGCATCTCTTGAATGAACAATTAATGGTTTTGCTGACTCTTGGCTAGCTATTATATGCTCAGAAAAACATTTTTTTTGAGTGCTAGACTCTGAATGATTGTGGTAAAAATCTAGGCCAGTTTCACCAACACCAATAATTTTTTTATTATTAATAATATTATTTAAGATTTCTCGAGAAGTTAAATTTTGGTAATACTTAGCATCATGTGGATGAATACCATATGTTCCGTAAACGTTAGTATATTTTTTAACAATATCGATTATTGAGTCAAAACTTTTATTGTTAGTACATATTGTTAACAAAATTTTAACACCAGCATTGTCAGCATTTTTAATTACATCATCCAATCTGATATTTAATGAGTCAAAATCTAAATGGCAGTGTGAATCTATTATCATATTAGTTGGCGGTCCCACGGGGAATCGAACCCCGATTAGATGATTGAAAACCATCTGTCCTAACCGTTAGACGATGGGACCGAATTATTGACTGTCTTATTAACAGAAATATCATCTATAATAAACTCCACATTTCTGCGACCTTTCCATTCATTAAGACTTAATTTTCCAAAAATATTAATTTTATTTCGCTTTTTCGACAGTAAGTATGACTCAAGATTGGTTTTAACTGCGTTAAAAGTTACACTTTTTATAACCGAACCATCTTGAGAAGCAAATAATGATCTGATGTGTTTTTCGCCAACTATTGATGATTTTAATAATTCTAGATTTTCAATAACAAATTTTGGCTCTGGATTACCTGATCCAAATGGTGATAGAGAGTTAATCTCAGTAAAAAATTCCTCATTTAAAGCAGATGGTGAAATTTTTGAGTCAAACATGAGTATATTTGTCTTAACAATTTTTTTTTCAAATTTTTGAAATCGTTTATTGATATAATTAATAAATTTAGGAATTTTATTTTCTTCGATTGTAAAACCGCCAGCCATTTTATGGCCACCACCTTTCTTAAGAATATTTTCTTTAACTGCACTTATTATTGCCATTCCAATATCAAATCCTAATATTGATCTTGCTGAAGCTCTACCTGTGCCATTTTCAACGGAAATAATTATAGTGGGTTTATTATATTTATCTTTTAATCTTGAAGCAACAATTCCAATTATACCGCCATGCCAGTTATGACCTGATAAAACAATTACTGGGTCTTTTTGATTTATAGAAATATTGCTTTCAATTTTTTTTAACATTAAATTTTCAATATGTCTTCTTTCCTTGTTGTACAAATCAAGTTCAGTTGCGATTTTAAAAATTTCTTTTGAATCTTTGCTTAATAACAGGTTTGCTCCATGAGAACATCTTCCTACCCTACCGCCAGCATTTATTCTTGGTCCAATAATATATCCAAGATGGTAAGTATTTAAATTAGTTTCAATTCCACATATATTTTTTAATGTTTTTATACCTAAATTTGATTTTTTTTTTAATATTTCTAGACCTTGACTTACAATTGCTCTGTTGAGACCAATTAATGGGACAACGTCACAAACTGTTCCTAATGAAACCAAATCTAAATAGTTTATTAAATTAGGCTCATTAATATTATTGATTTTAAACCAATTAATATCTCTAAGTTTTTTATTTAATGCTATAAGAAACATAAAGCATACGCCTGCAGCACAAAGATATTTTAAATTAGAATTATCATCAAATCTATTTGGATTTATAATAGAAAACGCCTTTGGCAATTCCATTTCAGACTGGTGATGATCTAATACTAAAACGTCAATTTTTTTTTTTTTGGGAATAATCAATACTGTCAAACGATAAAGTTCCACAATCAACTGTGAAAATTAATTTGGAACCATTTAAGATTAACTTTTCAAAACCTTTTTTACTTGGACCATAACCTTCTGTTTTTCTATCAGGAATATAAACTTCAGATTTATTTTTAATTTCGTCAAAGTAATTACCAATAATGGCAGCTGATGTTGCTCCGTCAACATCATAATCCCCAAATATTCCAATTTTTTCTTTTTTTTGAATCGCTAAAATTGTTCTATCTACTGCTTTTTCCATATCTTTTAAAATAAAAGGATTCGGTAATAAGTTTTTAATTTTTGGATTTAAAAATAATTTAACATCTTCAGCTTTAATATTTCTTATAGCTATTAATTTAGATACAATTTCACTTAAATTAAAATTATCTTTGAAAAAGTTTACAGTTTCCTCATTATAATTTTTTAATATCCAATCTTTTCCAGAAACTGAATTTGATTTCATTTTTTAATTAAGTTAGTAACAATCTTTGATAACTTTTGGCTTTTATGTAAAACAAAAGTCGTTGCTTCAAAATGGTCGTCTTTATACAATATGCCTTTCACCATCTCCCCATTTGTTACTCCTGTCGCGCAAAAGATTACGTCTCCCTTTATCATATCCTCGATATTATATTTTTTTTTAAAATCAGTAATCCCCAATTTTTTTGCTCTTTTAATTTCATCATCATCGTTTAATACTAGTCTTGTTTGCATCTGCCCGCCAAGACAGTCTAAAGCTGCCGCTGCTAGTACTCCCTCTGGCCCCCCGCCTGTACCCAAATATATATCTATAGAAGAACTAGAATCTACTACCGACATGACACCTGTTACATCACCATCTTGAATAAATTTAATTTTTACATTTAAATTATTTAAAGACTCGATAATTTTATCATGTCTACTTCTTTTAAGAACACACGCTGTAATATTTTCTGGTTTAACATTTTTAGCATCAGCTAGTAATTTTATATTCTTATCAACAGAATTATCCAAATCTACTAAATTTTTTGGAAGATTTGATCCAACAGCAATTTTCTCCATATATGTATCAGGAGCAGAGAGTAATCCATTTTTTGTTGATACTGCTAAAACTGAAATAGCATTAGGTAAATTTTTTGCAGTAAAGTTAGTACCTTCTAAAGGATCAACTGCTATTTCTAATTCATCACCCTTACCAGTACCAATTTTTTCTCCAATGAATAACATTGGGGCTTCGTCCATTTCACCTTCTCCGATAACAACTTTGCCCTTCATTTCAATTTTATTAAGCTCAGATCTCATTTCGTCAACAGCAGCTTGATCTGCGGCTACTTTATCATTTTTACCTCTAAATTTTGATGCACCATAAGCTGCTCTCTCAGATACTCTTATAAAACTATTAAGTAATTTTGGGTTTATATTATTCAAATCTTTTCAATTCTAAAAAATTTTGGTTTTTTTATTATAAAATTTTTATGTGAAAGTTCATTAATTGTTTTAATTATATTAGAATTTTTTGCTAAATGAGAAATTATAATAATTGAGGAAAATTTTTTACTTTTTAATGGATTTTGTATCAATCTTTTAACAGAAATTTTGTTTTTAGATAAAATTTTAGTTATTGCTGATAAAACTCCAGTCTTATCAAGTACATCTAATCTAATATAAGATGAAAAGTTTTCATCGGAAATATCTAAAGACTTTATTTTCTTTCTACTTAAAGTAGGTATTGAAAAAGGAAATTTAATATTTCCTCTTAAAACTGAGCATATATCAGAAACTAATGCTGAAGTAGTAGGACCAGATCCAGCACCTTCGCCTTGAATAGCAAATTTGCCTATTGGCTTACCCTCCACAATAACTGTATTTAAAACTCCGTTAATGTTGCTTATATAAGTGTCTTTTTTTACCATGCATGGATGAACTCTTTGAATCAGCCTCCCACTTTTTAATTCAGCGATTGCTAAATGTTTAATTTTGTAACCTAGGTTTTTTGCATTTTTTATATCTACGTCATCGACATTTTTAATCCCCTCAACGTTTATTTTAGATTTATTGATAAAAATATTAAAAGCTAATGCAGATAGAATTTGAATTTTCGACTTTGCATCATATCCATTTATATCATCTGATGGATTGCTTTCAGCGTATCCCAGTTTTTGAGCTTCTTGTAATACTTCATTAAAACTCTTAGATGTTTCACTCATTTTAGAAAGTATGAAATTTGAAGTCCCATTTAAAATTCCATAAATTTTGTTCAATTTATTTGTAATAAGACCTTCTTTCAGAGACCTTATTATTGGAACACCACCAGCTACGGCTGCTTCAAATTCTAGATTAACTCTATTCGTCTCAGCCATTTTAGATAAAGTATCTCCATAAGCAGACATCAGTGCTTTATTTGCCGTAACAACATGTTTTTTATTCTTTATAGAATTAAATATCAAATTCTTAGCAGCACCCTCAGATCCGCCGATTAGTTCAACAACGATATCTATATCTGATTTTTTATAAGCTTCTTTATAATTTTTTAACCATTTTTTTTTTGGAATATTAATAGGTCTTTTTTTTAACCTATTTTTTGCAGAAACATACTTTATATCTATTTTAACATTAGTTTTTTTTTCAATGCTATTTTGATTAATATTGAGGTTTTTGTATAAACTCAAACCAATATTACCAAGTCCAACTATTGCTATATTAATTTTTTTTTTCATATTTTAATTAGTTATATCTGGATAATCTTTTTTTTTACCAATATCCATAATTATTTTAGATATTTTATCTATATCACATTCTTCCAGATTTTTACAAATTCTGACAAATGTAATTTTGTTAGCTTGTTTATTAATTTTACTTTCTTTTTTATTAACTTTATTGAGTGTTTTTTTTGAATTATCTAGCTCGTTAATTTTTAACTTAGCAATTTTTTTTCTCTCTTTAATTTTGTCTTTTATTTGTTTTTTTTTATCGGATACTTCAATTTTTTCTTTTGTTTTTAATTGGTCTTTAAGTAAATTAAGTTCAACTAAATCAAAATTTTCTTTTTTAGCTTTATCTGTAGAAATTGTGTAGACTTCTATAGATATATTGTTATCAAAATAATCTTTAGCTTCCTTGTTATTAATACAAGGATGATCGCCACAAATATAGACTTTATCGACACCGCTAGTAATATTTGAACAGCTAAAAAATAATAATAAAATAATATACTTAAAAAATTTCATTTAAGGCCTAAATTTTCCTTATATCCGAACAAGATATTCATATTTTGTATAGCCTGACCAGCTGCACCTTTAACTAAATTATCAATAGCAGATAAAATTAATATTCTATTTTTGTCGTTAAGTTTACATACACTTATTTCACAGAAGTTATTATTCAGTACATTTTCTGTACCAATATCTTTATTCATTTTTACTATTTTAATAAAATAATTTTTTTTATGATATTTATTTAATTCGTTATATATTTTATTAATTGATATATTTTTTTTTGGTTTAACATATATGGATGAAAGCATACCTCTAAAAGTTGGAATTAGATTTGGTATAAAAGTGTATTTTACTTTAGTGGAAGATATTTTTGAAAATTCCTGATCAATTTCACTAGTATGTCTATGTTTAAAAATACCGTAAGCATGAATTGAAGAAAAAATATTTTTATGAGAAAACTTTTTTTTTAAATTTTTTCCAGCCCCAGAATATCCAGATTTTGAATCAATTATTATGTCTTTTTTGCTAATAAGATTTTTCTTTAATAACGGTATTAAAGGTAACTGTATGGATGTAGGATAACAACCAGGACATGAAATAATTCTGTATTTTTTAATTTTTTGTTTAACAAATTCACTTAATGAATAAATAGAATTTTTTATAAGATTCGGAGCTTTGTGTTTTAAAGAATAAAACTTTTTATAGGTTTTTGTATCCGATAATCTAAAATCTGCAGACATATCAATTATTTTCAGATTTTTATATTTGAATAATTTTTTTGCTAAAATTTGTGATGAGGATGTGGGTAACGCAGTAAATAAAATATCAATTTGGTTCCAATTAACATTTTTTAAATGAGAAATTTTTGGTAATTTTTTTTTAATTCTTTGGTCAAAAAATTGAATTTTTTTACCTAAATTTTTTTGTGCACAAAGATATTTAATATTAGCTTTTGGATGATTTGATAGAATTTTAACTAAATCTAAACCTACATATCCAGTTGAACCAGCAATGGCTATATTAATTTTTTTTGATGACATAATTTCCTTATATCACTTTTAAACTTAATGAAAATAAATGATTTATCTTTTAGAAAATTGGAAACTTCTCCGGGCTTTTCTGTGCCCATATTTCTTTCTCTCAACTTTTCTTGAATCTCTAGTAGTAAACTTATTTTTTTTAAGTGTTTTCTTTAAAGAGGAATCAATAATAACTAGTGCTCTTGATAAGCCATGAATTATCGCACCGGCTTGTCCTGAAAGCCCTCCTCCTTTGACGTTACATTTTACATCATAATCGTTTGGTGCGTTAATCTCGTGCAGTGGTCTTGATACTGTTATTTGATGAACAGGCCTTTTGAAGTATTCGTTCATTGTTTTTCCGTTAACATAAATTTTTCCTGAACCTTTTTTTACCCATACTCTAGCTATCGATTGTTTTCTTCTACCTGTTGCATACTTACTATCTTTAAAATCGAGTTTTATTTTTTCTGATTTACTGTTTTTTGTTTCTATATTTGGAATGTTCATAAAGCCTTTAATGAATTTTTCTTGTTCATTTGCGAAAATTTAATTTCAATTGGATTTTGAGTGGCGTGAGGATGTTTATCACCATTATAAATTTTAAGTTTACTTAATTGTTTTTTTGCTAAAGGTCCTCCTGGAAGCATTCTTTTTACCGCAAATTTTAAAATATCTTGAGATTTATTTTTTTCTTTAAGTCTAATTGGCATAGTTTCCTTAATACCACCAGGATATCCCGTATGTTTGTAATATTTTTTATTTAAAAATTTTTTTCCTGAAAATTTAATTTTTTCTATGTTGGTAACAATGACAAAGTCACCATTGTCTTGATTTGGATTAAACTGGCTTTTGTTTTTACCTCTTAATATTAAAGATATAAAAGCTGCTAACCTACCTACAATTAGGTTTTCGGCATTAACAATATACCATTTATTTTTAAGGTCTTTTTTTTTTGCAAACGGTGTCATAAAACTTGGGCATAAGTACAAGTTATTATTTACTATGTCAATATAAACTACAGCTTTAATGATTTATAATAAAAGTAAATTGAGGAAATTAATAAAAAAATTGTAGAAATTTGGTGCAAAGATGCAATCAAAATATAAGCACCACTTAGCAAAGTGAATATTCCAAGTGTGGTTTGGATAAATATCATTATTAAAAGGAAATATGTTGGATTGTACATGTCACGTTTTTTTTTATAAAAAATAAAAAAAGACATTGTTAAAACGTAAACAAAAATAATATAAGCAAGATTTCTATGTATAAACTGAACAAAAGAAGGTTCGTTTAAAATTTTAGAAAATACAATATTCTCAGAAGTTAGATCGTCTGGAAAAAAATAATTATTCATCAGGGGCCATGTTTGGTAAATCTGACCTGCATCAAGTCCAGACGTAAATGCCCCAAAAGTAATCTGTAGAAAAATTAAAAAAATGAAAACTTTTGAAGCTATATTTGATATTTTGAATTCAAAAAATATTTTATTTATCTCAGATTTTATATTTAGGTAATACCAAAAAATGGCAGAAAATAAAATAAACGCTAAATTTAAATGTATAGCTAGCCTGTAGTGACTTACGGTTGTATTGTCAACTAGCCCACTTTTGACCATATACCATCCTACGGTACCTTGAAGAAGTATTAATAAAAATAAAATAAATAAATTTTGATTATATTTTTTATTTAAAATTTTTTTTGAATAAATGTATATAAATGGAATAATAAATAATAAGCCAAGTACCCTTCCAAGAATTCTATGTATATATTCCCAGTAATAAATGACTTTGAATTCGTTAATGGTCATATTTTGATTTAGCATATAAAACTGTGGAATTTCTTTATATAGATTAAAAACTTCTTCCCATTGATTTTTATTTAAAGGTGGTAAAATACCTTTAACGACGTCCCACGTAGTTATGGACAATCCAGAGTCAGTTAATCTTGTAAGACCACCAACTATAACAATGAGTCCAATAAAGAATAATAAGCTAATTAGCCAATAATTAATAAATTTTGTATATTCTTTTCTTAATACGATTTCCATTTATTTGTTATATAATATTTAAATAATATTTTAATTACATTTATGTCGCTATAATGAACAACAAAATAAAAAAAATCAGAAGAAAATTAGATATTCTTGATAACAGAATGCTGATTATATTAAAAAAGAGAAGTCTACTGGTTGATAAAATATTGTCAAATAAAACTAAAAAAAATCAAATTATAGATAAAAAAAGAATTAAATTAATTTTAAAAAATATCAGAAAAAAATCTATTAAAAAAAAAATTGATCCCATAATTACGAAAAGTATTTGGAGTACAATGATACGTGCTTTTGTCAAATACGAATATAGAAATTTTAAAAAAAAGTGACTTTACTTACTGTGTGGTGGTAATTTTTTTTCAACGAATATCTCGTGCTTTCTGCTATCAGGATTATATTTTTTTAGTTTTAATTTAACTTTGGCTTTTTCCCCTTTTGTAGGTTTTTTTACATAATAAAAGAAAGGGCTGTCTGGTTTACTTTCCGGTACTAGTCTAACTTTAATTGAGCTTTTCTTTGCCATTAGTTTATATTTTTTATTCTTTTTAAAATTAACTTAATTTTTTGAGCTTTTACTTTTAATCCGTCAAAATTTTTCTTTTTTACACCTGATAATGATGCATCGTCAAGTTTAATTGATTGATTATTAAGTAATTTTTTTGCTCCGGCTATTGTATATCCTTGGTTTTTAAGTAGTTCATAAATTAACCGTAAAATATTAACGTCTCGTGTTGAATAATATCTTCTTTGACCTGAAAGAATTTTTGGCTTTATTTGTTTGAATTCTTTTTCCCAAAATCTTAGAGTATGTGTATTTATTGATATTTCCTTAGCCACTTCACCAATTGTTTTGTAATTTTTATTTTTCATTATTAATTTTTTTTTTAATATTAATTGATGGATAAAATGTTACAACCTTTCTTGCTTTAATTTTGTATTCTTCGCCAGTTTTGGGATTACGACCATATCTGGATCTTTTATTTAAAAGTTTAAATTTTCCAAAACCATTTATTTTTATTTCTTGATCATTATTTAAGCCATCGCTTATTATTTCAAATATTTCAGATAATATTTTTTCACAAATATTTAATGGCAAACCTAGATTAGATTTTATCTCTTTTAAAAGTTGGTTTTTGTTAATATTTTGCCTTTTCATCTAAGTTTGATCTGTGACTTAAGTTCTTTTTGATTTTATTTATTAAATCACCTTTAGCAATTTTATAGCAAACTTCTATTGAATAAGAAAAACCTAAGGCATCTGTACCTCCATGGCTCTTTACTACTGGTCCTGTTAAACCTAAAAATATTGCTCCATTATATTTTCTTGGATCTAATTTATCTTTAAATTTTTTTAAGGAAAAATATGAAAAAATTATTGAAATTTTTGATAACAAATTTTCTGATAAACTTTTTTTCAATGTTTTTGTCAAAAAGTTTGCTGTACCTTCTGCGGTTTTTAATGCAACATTGCCTGTGAACCCGTCGGTAACAATTACATTAGATTTACCATGTGTTATTTGATTGCCTTCTATATAACCTTCAAAATCGAAATCTCCAATTTTACTTAATTGTTTTAATTTACCGTATGTGGATTTTAGTAACTCTGTACCTTTGACTTCCTCTAAACCAATATTTAAAAGTGATAACTTAGGTTTATCATTAGGAAAAAGTGACTTGTACAAAGCAGCTCCCATTTCAGAGAAATCAATTAAATTTTTTTCACTACATTCAATGTTTGCTCCCAAATCTAGCACAACACTCATGTTTTTCTCATTAGGCCACAAACCAGCCAAAGCAGGTTTATCAACATTCTCTAAAGTTTTTAATATTAATTTAGACATAACAAGGAGGACACCAGTGTTTCCTGCTGATAAAGAAACGTGAGTACCTAAATCTATTTGAGATTGAATAGCATTCCACATACTTGAATTTTTTCCTTTTTTTATTGTTGAAATTGCAGAAAGTTCGTCAGAAACAATAATTTTTGTATCAAAAATTTTAAAATTATTTTTAATTTCTTTATATTTAATAATCTTTTCTTGAATTAATTTTTCATCTCCAAATAAATAAAAATAAAAATCATTAATATTTTTATTTCTTTTAATAAAGATATTAATACCTTCGAGGTTCTTTTCTGGAGAATTTTCACCACCCATTAAATCTATTGCAATTTTAACTTTTTCACTCATTAATGAAATGTTTGTAATTTAGACTATCTGTCTAAAATTTTCTTACCGTTGTAAATACCAGATTTTAGATCAATGTGATGGGACAGTTTATATTCACCGCTTTTTTTATCCTCAATAACATTGGCTCCAACTATAGCGTGATGTGATCTTCTTTTATTACGTCTTGATTTCGATGTTTTTCTTTTTGGAACAGCCATAAAATTTACCTATATCTAAAGTTAATAGAACCGTTTAGCACATTATTGATGTCTAAATCAAAACAAAAATTTTCAAATTCTTCTAGATATTTGGCTAATTTGTTACTTTTTTCATAATCCCCATTTTTATTTATCTCGAAATATTTGCTTAATAGAGATTGATTTTTTGTAAAGGAAATAAAATCTTTTTTGTCTAATTTTGTCAGAATATCATAAAAAATTTTACTTAAAATTTTCATAGTTTTATTCACTTTTGTATCTCCATATCCTAATTCACGAATATTATATTCTATATTTTGAAAAATATTATCAAATAAATTTTGTAATTTATGCCTGTCTTTTTGATTTTTGTTAGCTTTTAATATAATAGCAAAATGGAAAAAAATTAACTTTGCTCTAGTTTCGAAATTATCAGGTAAGCTTATTACTTTATAAAAATATTTATTTCGTGATAATTCAACTAATTTATTGTAAAGTTTGTTGTTATGTTTTTTGTAAAAAGTAAACATTTTAATATATTAATTATATTATTTTTATCCTTTTTTTTGACTAATTGTCAAAATAATAGAGTAATAAAAAGTCACGGTATAATTTTTTTAGATAAAAGAGAAGCAATTTTGAAAGTAAATCAAAGCAATAAGAATGATGTTATTGAGGTACTTGGTGAGCCACATGTTAAATCTATCTCGGAAAAAAATACTTGGATATATATTGAAAGAACCAAAACAAGAGGTGGCGTGCATAAATTAGGTAAAAATGTTTTTTTGAATAATAACGTTTTAGTAGTAAGATTTAATAAATATGGTGTGCTTGAAGAAAAGCTTTTCTACGATAAAGCTAAAATGAGGGATCATGAATTTTCACAAGAAGTTACAGAAAATGTTGTTAAAAAAGGTAGTTTTGTTGAATCTTTTTTATCAAGCTTACGTAGAAAGATGAATGCTAACAGAAAACTTAAAAGATAATAGTTTATATTAATGAGATATTACAGCAAGTAAAAGTAAAGCAACAATGTTTGTTATCTTAATCATTGGATTAACTGCGGGTCCGGCTGTATCTTTATAAGGATCTCCAACGGTATCACCTGTAACAGCTGCTTTATGAGACTCAGATCCTTTTCCCCCATAATTACCATCTTCGATATATTTTTTTGCATTATCCCATGCACCTCCTCCTGCTGTCATAGAAATTGCAACAAATAAACCGGTAACAATAACTCCTAATAACATTGCTCCAACAGATGACAATGCCGCTTCTAAACCACCTATCCAAAAAATAATTAAATACAAAACTATCGGAGATAAGACGGGTAACAATGATGGTACAATCATTTCTTTGATTGCTGCTTTAGTTAATAAATCAACTAATCTTCCATAATCAGGTTTTCTTTTTCCTTTCATAATTCCAGGAATTTTTTTAAATTGCCTTCTTACTTCGATAACAACAGCACCACCTGCTCTACCAACCGCTTGCATTCCCATTGATCCAAACAAATAAGGTAACATACCGCCTACAAGTAAGCCAATTACTACAAAAGGATTTGATAAATCAAAACTTACATTAATACCTTCTAGACGTGATCCGGGCACTGTAGAAAAAAATTTTATATCTTCAGTGTATGCAGCGAAAAGAACTAAAGCTCCTAAACCTGCAGAACCAATTGCATAACCCTTGGTAACAGCTTTAGTTGTATTACCTACTGCATCAAGAGCGTCAGTAGTTTTTCTTACATTCTTTGGTAATTTTGACATTTCAGCAATACCACCGGCATTATCTGTAACAGGACCATAAGCATCAAGAGCAACAACCATACCAGTTAATGCAAGCATTGCAGTAACTGCAATAGCAATACCAAACAAACCAGCCATCTGATTTGTAATAATTATTCCAGCTACAATAATTAATGCTGGAAGTGCTGTCGCTTCCATAGAAACTGCTAATCCTTGAATTACATTTGTTCCATGTCCAGTCGTTGAAGATTTTGCTACACTTTTAACTGGTCGATAGTTAGTACCAGTATAATATTCTGTAACCCAAATAATTAATCCAGTCACAGCTAGTCCAACAATCCCACAATAATATAAATCAAATCCCGTAAAGCTTTTCTCTCCCACACTGAATGTATTATCTAAACCAATTATTATGGATGTAATTGGATAAAATAATATTAGTGAGATTAAAGCTGTTACAATAAATCCTTTATAAAGAGCTCCCATTATATTTTTACTTTTTCCAAGTCTAACAAAGAAAGTACCTATAATTGATGCAATTATACATCCTCCACCAATAGCTAATGGGTAAATCATCATACTAGAGTTATCTTGAAAAAATATTGATGAAAGAACCATTGTGGCAACTATTGTAACTGCATATGTTTCAAATAAGTCTGCAGCCATTCCAGCACAATCACCAACATTGTCTCCAACATTGTCAGCTATAACTGCGGGGTTTCTTGGATCGTCTTCAGGTATTCCAGCTTCGACTTTTCCTACAAGATCTGCTCCTACATCCGCTCCTTTTGTAAAAATTCCACCACCTAATCTTGCAAATATGGATATTAAAGAAGCACCAAAACCTAGTGCAATTAAAGCATTTATTAATTCTCTGCTATCAACATTTAAAGATAATAAAGCCCAATAATAAATTGAGATGGCAAGTAGAGCTAAACCTGCAACTAATAATCCTGTTATAGCACCAGATTTAAATGCCATAGTTAAACCTTTTTGTAAACTTGTTCTGGAAGCTTCTGCTGTTCTTACATTTGCTTGAACTGAAATTAACATTCCAATGTATCCTGCAACTCCAGATAACAAAGCACCAATAAAATAACCTAGACCAACTAGTAAACTAAAAAAATAACTTATAATTATTAAAACAATTATACCGACTACACCTATAGTTTTGTATTGCCTATTTAAATATGCTTTTGCACCAATCTGAATTGCCTCTGCTATTTCTTGCATTTTTGCATTACCAGGGCTTGATGAAATTATTTGTTTGCTTAAAAAATAGCTGTAGATTACAGCTAAGAGTCCCACTAATATAATCAAATATAAATATTCCAAGATATTTCTCCCTAAAGATCTTTAAAAAACAGGAAATTGCCAAAAAAAAGTATAAAAGGCAAGAAATTATTCTTCTTTTTTTCTAACATTTTTTGCAACTTTGTCTAAAACTGCGTTTAGATAGCTTTTATGGGCTGTTTCTAAAAAGAAATCTGATATTTTAACATATTCACTAACAACCACCTTAATAGGGGTTTTGTGATTAAACATAAGTTCGAATGTTGCTGAAAGAATCATCAGTTTTAAAATCAAATCTGTTCTTGACGGCTTAAACTCATCTTTGACAATAGTTTTTAGATTTTCTAACAATAGCTCCTCCCTTTCTATAGTTCCAGAAACAGTGTCTTTTATAAATTTTTTATATCTATGCTTTGAATAGGATATGGATGAGTCTTTGTTTAAGAAATAACCATATAATTTTTGAACAACGATGACCCTGGGATTGGTATTTAAATCAATATTAACCATCAATTTTTAATTTTAAGTACATTATAAACTGCCTCAGCTGCTTCTTTGCCTTTATTAAATCTCTTTTTAGCTTGTTTTTTATTTAATAATGTAAGTATCGAATTACCTATTGGCTTTGAGCTTGATATAGAAATATTCATAATTCCATTAGTAATCGCTTGAGAAATTAAATCGAAATTAGCTGTTTGACCTTTAATAATACAACCTATTGCTATAAATCCATCATAGCTATTAATTAGTTTTGATATAACAACAGGTATTTCAAAAGCTCCTGGTACCTTAAAAACTTTAATTTTTTGAAAATTATATTTTTTTAATTCTTTTAAAGCGCTTAAACATAACATTTTAGTAATACTGTCATTATAAGACGAAACTACTATACAGATCCTTTTTTTCATTTAATAATTTCCTGTTTTGAGATTTTTATCCCATATCCTTTTAATGCAATAATTCTTTTTTTAGACCTAGAAACTAATATCATTTTTTTAATCCTTAATTCTTTTATTATTTGAGCACCTATACCATAATATCTCAATATTTTATTGTTTTCCGAAGAAGTTGAACTTTGGTTTGAACCTTTAACAAGTATTAGAGCAAAATTGTTAAATTTATTCAAATATTTAAGAGAATTCTTAAAAATATCTTTGTTAAAGTTAAAAAAACTATTTAAAACATTTGTTGATATTACCCTTACCCTAGATGCTTTGATTGAAGAAAACTTTCCTTTAGTAATAGCATAATGTTCAGAGCCATCTAATTTACTCTTAAATGTCTTCATATCAAAGCTTCCAAAATTTTTTATCTTAATTTTTTTATTAGAATTACACTTTATGAGTCTTTCATTTTTTAATCTGTATGAAATTAAATCTTCAATTTTTGCAATTTTAATATTATGTTTTTTTGCGAATGGAATTAAATCTTTATAACGTGCCATAGTACCGTCTTCATTCATTACTTCACAAATAACAGCACTAGGGTTCAATTTTGCTAGTTTAGAAATATCTACTGATGCTTCTGTGTGACCCGCTCTTTCAAGTACACCTCCGTTTTTAGCAACTAAAGGAAAAACATGACCAGGGGATACTATATCTTTTTTGCTTGATGAGGGTTTAATTGCAACTTTAATTGTTTTAGCTCTGTCATGTGCAGAGATTCCGGTAGAAATACCTCTTCTAGACTCAATAGAGACAGTAAAAGCAGTTTGTGTTCTTGATTTATTTATTAATGACATTAAAGGTAAATTCAGTTTTTTAACTTTCTGTGATGTAAGCGCCAAACATATTAATCCTCTTCCATGCTTTGCCATAAAATTAATTTTTTCAGGATTTGCCTTTGAGGCTGGAATTACTAAATCTCCTTCATTTTCTCTATCTTTATTATCAACCAAAATAAACATTTTGCCTTTTCTAGCATCACTTATAATTTCTCTGATTGAAGAAGAATTTTTTTTCATTATTCAAATATAAATATTGTTTAAATATTTTCCCACAATATCAAATTCAATATTTACTCTATCTCCCTTTTTCAATTTTACCAAATTTGTAAGTTTAAGTGTGTGAGGAATAATAGTAATATTAAAATTATCAGATTTAACTTTAGAAACTGTTAATGAAACACCATTTATAGAAATTGAACCTTTTTCTACAATAAGTTTTCGATGTTTTTTTTCTAATTCAAAAGTTACGTTCCATGCTCTATCAACAATTTTAATACTTTTAACCTTAGAAGTTGAGTCAACATGTCCTTGGATATAATGACCAGATATTTTTTTTCCGTGATATAAAGGTTTTTCCATATTAATATATTTTCCAACTTTAGCGTTTATAAAATTTGATCTGTTAAGAGTTTCCTTAGATAAATAAAAGAGAAAGGATTTTTTTTTAATCCTAATTAAAGTGAGACAAACACCATCACAACAAACTGACTCGCCAATATCCGATTTGTTGAAAGGAATATTTGATGTTATTTCAATAACTAGACTGCCTCGAACATATTTAGGGCTTTTTCTTATGCTCTTGATAACGCCTTGGTTATATACAATTCCATTAAACATTATTTAATTTTAAATCTATATAATTCATCACCAAATAAATTAATATTAAGTTTTTTCTTTTTTTTAAATTTAAGCTTACTTAATAATTTTTTATATGAATTTTGTCCACTACGACCTAATTTTTTAGATGAAATAAATACGTATAAATTATGGATTAGTCTTTTTTTAATTAAAAAATTAGTTGTATAGAAACCAGATTCACAAAATATTCTTGAAAATCCAATTTTTTTTAATTTATAAAGAATTTGTTCATATGAAAAAAAATTTTTCTTATTTTTTATTTTAATAATTTTAATTTTTTTAGATTTTAAAAACTTTTCTTTATTTTTGTTATTTGCACTTGTTATAATGTATGTCTTTATTTTTTTGGAAGATTTATATAAATTTAAATTTTTTTTAATTTTAAAGTTTTTATCAATAATTACACGAGCAGGACTTAATTTTTCTAATCCATTAATCCTACAGTTTAGTTTTGAATTATCTTTATTAACACTTTTGTATGTGCTTAGAATACAATCGTATTTTGATCTCATCAAATGAACTCTATCTCTCGAATGATTATTAGTTATCCACTTTGATTTTTTGCTTACTGATAAGAAATCTTTTGAAATAGCTATCTTTGCATCTACAAATGGTAAAGATTTTTTATTTTTAAATAAAAAATAGCTTTTATAAAAATTAAGAGCATCTTCTTTAAGAATACCTATTTTTACTTTGATATTGTTCTTATTAAGTATCTTTTTAGCTCTATTGTGTGTTCTTTTATCAAAATCGAGAATTGGATAATACACTTTTTTTATACGTTTTTTTAAAATCATATCAACACAGGGCGAGGTTTTTCCATAATGTGTACAGGGTTCCAAAGTTACATACATAGTTGAGCCATTAAAAATTTTATTGCTATTAAGCGCATTAGTTTCGGCATGAGGTCTACCATTTAATGATGTTACACCCGATGAAATAACCGATCCATTATTAACAATAACACATCCTACTGATGGATTTTCTTTTGTTGATCCTAAATTTTGAGATGCCTTATCTAAAGCTAACCTCATAAATTTTTTTTCTAACATATTTTCATTTGTGTTCATGAAGTGATAAGAATAAAGGTTTAGCTATACGATATTGAGTTATTCCTTAGATTTTCCATCTAATTCTTCTATATATTCACCAAATTCACCAACTTCTTTAAAATTTGTATATACAGAAGCAAACCTAATGTAAGCAATTTTATCTAGTTCTTTAAGAGCTTCCATTACTTTTTTTCCAATAACACTTGACTGAATTTCAGATTGTCCCATTTCTTCCAGCTCTCTAGAAATTCTTGTAACGACTTTTTCTATTGTAGCAGGATCAATTGGTCTTTTTTTTAGTGCGGTGAAAAAAGATTTAGCTAATTTTTCTCTATCGAAAGGTGATCTTCTTCCATTCTTTTTAATTACTGTTAATTCTCTAAATTGCACTCTTTCAAAAGTAGTAAATCTTTGGCCACCACTACATGTGCAAAATCGTCTTCTCCTAATTGCTGTTCCATCTTCAGCTGGCCTCGAGTCAACTACCGATGTATCTTTTTCTCTACAAAAAGGACAAAGCATAAATCAATTTTTTAGCAAGTGATTATATATAGGAAATTTAGAACAAAGTTCAATTACTTCTTTTCTAACCTCAGACTCTGTTTTGCTGTTGTCTTCAGGGTTTTTGGACAATCCTTTGATCACCTTAGTAATTAATTCACCTACTTTTTTAAACTCATTTAAACCGAAACCCCTTGTTGTAGCCGCTTGAGAACCTAGTCTGATTCCTGAAGTGATTGTCATTTTTTCTGTATCAAAAGGAATACCATTTTTATTACAAGTAATATTAGATTTACATAAACTTACTTCGGCAGCTTTACCTGTTACTTTGAAAGGTCTTAGATCGACCAGCATCAGATGTGTATCTGTACCACCTGAAAAAATTTTAAAACCATTGTTCTTGAGTGTTTCAGATAAAATTTTTGCATTCTCTAAAACAGATTTAATATATTCTCTGAAACTAGGTTGTAAAGCTTCGTGAAACGCTGCTGCTTTGGCTGCAATGACATGCATTAACGGACCGCCTTGATAACCAGGAAAAACAGCAGAATTAAATTTCTTATGTAAATCTTCCCTGTTTGTTAATATTATTCCACCTCTACCACCTCTCAAAACTTTATGAGTTGTTGAAGTAACAACATCTGCATATTCAACTGGATTAGGGTAACCTTTTCCGGCAACTAAACCTGAAAAATGTGCCATATCAACCATTAGATAAGCTTTTACACTGTCTGCAATTTTTCGAAACTTTTTGAAGTCAATAATTCTTGAATATGCACTACCGCCAGCGATTAATAATTTTGGTTTATGTTTAGAAGCTAATTCTTGAATTTGTTCATAATCAATTAAACCGGTATTTTTATCAACTTCGTAATGTAAAGCATTAAGCCATTTTCCAGATAATGAAACCTTAGCTCCATGTGTAAGGTGACCACCGGAGTTTAAACTCATACCAAGTATTGGGTCACCAGGTTTCAAAAGTGCTAGATATACTGCTCCATTAGCTTGTGCACCTGAATGCGGTTGTACATTTGCAAATTTAGAATTAAATAGTTTTTTTACTCGTTCTAAAGCTAATTCTTCAGCCTTATCAACAAATTCGCAACCACCGTAATATCTTTTTCCTGGATAACCTTCTGCATACTTATTTGTAAGAATTGAACCTTGCGCATCTAAAACTGCTTTTGAAACAATATTTTCGGAAGCAATTAATTCGATATGTTGTTGCTGTCTATTAAGTTCGTCATTAATTGAGTTATACAAATCTGGATCTCTTACAGATAAATCGTTGTCAAAATAATCTTGATAATAATTATTAATGCCTTTTTTTCTTTCTGACATAACCACTCTTCTTTCTTATACTTTTTTTAATCTACGAAGATGTCTTCCACCCTCAAATTTAGTGCTAAGAAAAACTTTAACTAGCTTAATAGCATTTTGTTTTTTAGTTAATCTTGCTCCTAATGCTAAGATATTAGCATTATTATGCATCCTAGACAAACGAGTAGATGCTACATTATAGCAAACAGCAGCTCTAATTTTTTTGAATTTATTGGCTGAGATGGCCATTCCTGTGCCAGAACCGCAAACAAGTATTCCAACGTTACTTTTTTTTAAAATGATATTTTTGGATACCTTTTTGGCGTAATCTGGATAATCAACTGATTTGTTATCAAAAGGTCCTAAATCAATAACTCGAACTTTTTGCTTAATTAGATATTTTTTAATATTTTCTTTTAAATTAAAACCTGCATGATCAGATGATAAAGAAATTGTTTTAAATAAAAGTCTCAAATTAGTTAAATCTATTTTCTAGCATGCAGGCAACTATATGAATTCTATTTTCTTCGCCTCCATTAAAAAAATTGTGGTATCTTGTATTATTAGTAATCCATACTCTACCGTCTGCTGGCATGTGTTTGGATACGTCTTCGATAACCATTCTACATCCAGGATTTGTTATAATTGGTATGTGAAGTCTTGGTTCAGGATCTTTGTGCCAACTAAGAGTAGATCTAGGTTCCTTTAACAAAATTCTTACTCTTCCAAGCTTAAATTTTGATCTTAGTATTTTGTATACTTCCTCAAAATATGTATTTTTAAAATCATTTACCAACTCTGTGTATTTGGACTCGTCGATAGGTTTATCTCTAACAACTTCCTTACCTGATGCATCAGGTTTAGTCCAGTATACACCCCTGACATTATGCCCTTGTATTGAACTCTCATCTCCAGGTATCCTGTTCATTGGTATTGCATGAAAATTTGTTATGCCCAGAGTTTGATATTTAGACTTTTTTAAAATATTTCCAAGATCTGCTTTTAACTTAGAAATATCAAATTTAATGTCTGGGACTTGAAAGAAATCGTTGAATGTATTTGTATTAGACATATTCTTTAATATTATACTTTTTTTAAAATTAATAATATTATATTTGTCGCATTATATAAACTTAAAATAAATAAAAAAAATGAGAATAACTGGTAAATATCCATCATTAAGATTGAGAAGGAATCGCAAGTCTGATTGGACGAGAAGATTGGTTGCTGAAAACAACTTAACGGTTAATGATCTTATACTGCCAATATTTATAACTGAGGGTAAAAATAAAGTTGAGTCAATAAAAAGTATGCCAAATATTTATAGATATTCAATTGATAAAATTCATCAAATTACTAATAGAGCTAGTAAATTAAATATCCCACTTATTGCAATTTTCCCTCACACACCTAATAAAAAAAAGAACTCTGTAGGAAGTGAAGCTTTAAATGAAGATAACTTAGTATGTCAGGGAATTAGAAAAATAAAAAAAATTAATCCAAATATAGGTGTTATGGCTGATGTAGCTCTAGATCCATATACAGATCATGGACATGACGGAATTTTAAAAGAAAAAGAAATATTAAATGACCAAACAGTTAAAATATTATCAAAACAAGCAATTATTCAAGCTCAAATGGGTTGTGATGTTATAGCACCGTCTGACATGATGGATGGTAGAGTTGGTGTTATTAGAAAAGCTCTTGATAAATATAATTTTCAAAATGTACAAATTTTATCATATGCTGCCAAATACTCATCAAATTTTTATGGGCCATTTAGAGACGCTATTGGTTCTAAAAAAAAATTAAAAGGCAGCAAAAAAAGTTACCAAATGGATTATAAAAATTCTAATGAAGCTCTTAGAGAAGTGGCTTTGGATATTAAAGAAGGAGCCGATTTTGTTATGATTAAACCAGCGTTACCTTATTTAGATGTTATTAAATCTGTTAAGGAAAATTTTAAAATTCCTGTTTTTGCTTATCAAGTGTCTGGTGAATATTCGATGATAATTAACTCAATAAAAAAAGGCGATATAAATAAAGACTCAATTATTGAAAGCTTAATGTCATTAAAAAGAGCGGGTTCTTCTGCTGTAGTAACGTATTTTGCTTTAGAAATTGCAAAAAGGTTATAAAAATATTTTTTCTAGTAATTTTCTTGAGTAAGGAAACCTTATATTATTTGGGATAAAAAACTTATTTTCCATTAAATTCCTAGTGAAATTTAATCCATTACAAATATCTTTGATATTAGGACTTTCTAATTTTTTAAAAATTAAAAAACTTGGTATTTTATAATTGATATCATCTAATTTAACATCAACAACTTTGTCTTTTGGTGAATTGTTATACTTTTTTGAATCTATGCTAAAACCGTAACCTAACTGTTTAATCAAATTAATTTCCCAATACAAGTATGACATAGACCAATTTTTTTCTTTAAAATTAGATAAAAGATCGTCTAAGGATTTATATATGCTTTTGTAAGGCTGGTTTTCAGGTAAAATTGCTTTTAAAATTGATGACATTGAATTTAAACAAATGATCTTTGCTTTATCATCAAAATAAATTGGAGATATAGGTTTAATTAATTCTGTTTTAAAATAACCAATCCTGTCATTACTTTTAGAGTGGTATGAAAGATATATTTTGTTTGATATTTGAAGATAATTTTTTATTTTTCTAGAATTTCCACCGTAAACTATACCATTAACTTTACCAAATTCTTTTGTAAAAACTTCCAATAAAATTGCATTTTCAATAAATTTTCTTTTTGAAATTATAAATCCTTCATCTTCCCATTTCATAATTAATTAATATTGAGATTATTTAATAACAGCTTAGCGGCATTTTTTTGAGCAATTTTTTTTGACTTACCAAAACCAAGAAATTTTCTGGAATTGGAAATTTGAACTTCAACCTTAAAGTTAGGATCGTGTTTAGGTCCAGTTTGTTTATACATTTTATAGATAGGTAACTTTTTATATTTTTTTAACGAATACTCCTGTAATTTTGTTTTGGGATCAATTTCTGTTATATCAGATTGTTTAATATAATGATCCCAAGTTTTAAGTATAAACTTTTCAGAAACAGAAAATCCTTGATCTATGTATATGGCGCCAATTAAAGCTTCGCATGTGTCGCTAAGAATTTTAGAATTTGATGACTTTAAATATTTGATTGAAGTGCCGGTTCTAACAAATTTTTTTAGACTAAGTTGATCTGCTATTAATTTACATGTTTTTTTGTTAACAAGATTTGAAAATTTTTTGTCAATAATGCCTTCACTTTCATTTGGGTATAGGGAAATTAATTTTTTTGACAGAACTAATCCTATAACTCTATCACCAAGGAATTCTAATTTTTCATTATTATTTTTTTCATCATAGCTTTTATGCGTCAAACTTCTTATTAATAATTCTTTATCATTGAAATTAATCTTTAAAATATTTTCAATTTTTTTTAAATTAATTTTCATTTTAATACTTTAAAAAACCTATCAGGTCGTATTGATTTTTTCCAATTCCAAAACTTGAAAACACTTCCCTTAAGTGTATCATTTGAAAAAAAAATTATTTGGGCTTTACCAACTAAATTATTTTCATGCACGTAACCAACGCCAGATAGAAACCTGCTGTCTTGTGAACAATCTCTATTATCTCCTAAAAAAAAATAATGTTTTTCTGGAACAATGTAAGGATCAGTCTTTACCATACTTCCAACTTTGTTATAAGCGGCTACATAAGTTTTGTTGTTAGGTAATTTCTCTTCGGAATTGACTACCTCAATTTTATTCATAGCACAATAAACTTCTGAGGATATTTTGCTTTTTTTAATCATAATTTTTTTTTCATTAATAAATAATTCACCATCAATAATTTGTATTTGGTCTCCTGGTAAACCAATTAGTCTCTTAATATAATCAGTTCTATTATCAGAAGGGGTTTTAAAAACAATTAGGTCGCCATAATTAGGTTTTGAATAAAATATTCTATTTTTAAATATAGGTGGACTGAATGGAAAAGAATGTTTACTAAAACCATAAGTATATTTTGAAACAAATATTCTGTCTCCAACTAACAGAGTTGGTTCCATTGAAGATGAAGGTATATAGAAGGGTTGAAAAAGAAAAGACCTTATCAAAATTGCTATTATTAAAGCTATGAACAAAGTTTTTAAATTATCAATAATTTTAGATATCATTTTATTTATTTACAAACACTATAACAGATGCAACAGCCCAAGGTTTATCATCTGACAGTGATAAATGTATTGAAAATTTTTTATTCTTGAAAAGTTTTTTAAGATTTTTTAAAGAATCTCCACTTATTTTAAGATTTGGAGCTCCTGATAAATTATTTCTTACTTCTACGTCTTTAAACTGTATTTTGCCGCGAACACCTATAGCTTTAAATAAAGCTTCTTTAGCAGCAAATCTTTTAGCAAAACATTCGGCATTATTTTTTTTTCTTTTTTCACAAGTTTTTATTTCAAAATCTGTATAAATTCTTTTTTTAAATTTTTTTTTATTTTTTTGAATAGAATTTCTAATTCTTTTTATATTAACAATATCTGTTCCTATGCCATAAATATTCATTTTTTAATAATACGCTTAAATAATTTTATTGAGTCTTTTATACCTACAAAAATTGACTCTCCAATAAGAAAATGTCCAATATTAAATTCTTTTATACCTTTAATTTTTGCTAATAATTTAGCTGATCCAAAAGTAATACCATGACCTACATGTGCTTCAAGACCAATTTTGTTGGCATAAACAATAGAATTTTTTATTTTATTAAATTCCTTCTTATAATTTTTTTTATTATTATATAAATTACAAATTTTACCTGTATGAATTTCTACACAATCAGCGTTCATTTCTCTAGCAAGTTTAATATCTTGAATATTTGGTTCAATAAATAAACTACATCTAATTTTTTTATTTTTGAGTTTAGCTATAATTTTTTTGATAAATAATTTATTTTTTTTTAAATTTAGCCCGCCTTCAGTAGTAATTTCACTTCTTTTTTCTGGAACTATACAAACATAATTTGGTTTATATTTTAATGAAATTTTTAGCATCTCTTTAGTCGGTGCAATTTCCAAATTTAATGGTATTTTTAATTTTTTTTTAATTTCTTTTAAATCTGAGTCAATTATATGCCTTCTATCTTCCCTTAAATGGATAGTAACTGAGTCCCCTCTAAATTTTTGAACTAACAAAGCTGCTCTAAGTGGACTGGGATATTTTTCTCCTCTTGCATTTCTTACAGTGGCAACATGGTCAATGTTTACGCCCAACTTAGGTAGACTCATTATAGATCTCTACTTCCAGGTTTTATTGCTTTTATTTTTTTTAAATGCTCGGGAATCTCATTCTTATTATAAACCGGAACATCAATCTCAATTTGCGATATGATAGTTTTAGTTATTTTACTTTTTTTATTTGATCTATCGATTAAACATGCGAATCCTAAAATCTCTGCACCTGAGTCAGTTGCTAATTTTGAACATTCTAAACTTGATTTTCCAGTAGTAATAACATCTTCGACTATTAAAACTTTTTGGCCACTCTGAATTTTAAAGCCTCTTCTTAAAGTAAATTGATTATTTACTCTCTCAGCAAAAATTGTTTCTTTATTTAGAATTTTTCCAATTTCATATCCAATTATTATTCCTCCAATAGCAGGAGACAAAACTATATCTATATTTTTAAATTCATTAATAATTTTTTCAGATAAGGATTCGCATAAATCTTTTGCTTTATGTGGTTTGCTTAAAAGTTTTGCACATTGTACATACCTATCACTATGTAACCCAGAAGATAAAATAAAATGTCCTTCTAGAAGGGCGCTAGTTTCTTTTAAAATTTTTAAGGACTCTTTGTATGAAAGCATACTTTTTCTTTTTGTGACGAATTACTGTAAATTTTAAATCTTGTTGTTTAAGTTGACTTATCAAGTTTGTAAGGTGTTTTAAATCTTTAATTTGAATATCAAACAAAAACTGTAGATAATCCTTGCTTCTTTTTGTTAATTCAATGTTAACTATATTGGCATGGTTAATTCCAATTAGTGTACTTACTTTACCTAATATACCGGGTTTGTGTGGAAGATCTATAGATAGTGTAGATGTATATTCTTTTGTTTTTGAATCATTATCTAAAAGTCTTCCTTGCCAATGCTTTCTTATTGAAGCTCTTGCTTTACCTGTTTTGCTTGAAGATAACCAGTGTAAAGAAGGAGAAACTTTTTTTGAGGTAATTATTTTAACCATATCACCATTTTTGAGAATTGATTGGAGAGCTGATTTTTTTCCATTGATTTCACAACCAATTGCAGAGTGTCCAACTTTTGTATGGACAGCATACGCAAAATCAATTGGGGATGCGTCTTTTGGTAATTTTATTACAGCACCTTTAGGTGTAAAACAAAAAACATTATCTTGAAACATTTGAAGTTTAGTAAATTCAAAATAATGGTCAGGACTTCCTCCAGACTCAATAATTTCAACCAAATCCCTCAACCAATCATATTCTTTCCATGATAGTTCAGAAAATTTTTCTGATGATTTGTATTTCCAGTGTGATGCTATACCTCTTTCAGCAAATTCATGCATCGGTCTAGTTCTTATTTGAATTTCTATTCTCTTTTTAATTGGCCCAATTAATGCAGTATGGATAGATTTATACTGATTAATTTTTGGTGTAGATATATAGTCTTTAAATTTTCCAGGTATTGCAGAATATTTATTATGAAAAACTCCAAGTGTTACATAACAATCATTAATATTATTAACTATAACTCTAAATCCAACAATGTCTGTTAACTGTTCTAATGAAATTCTTTTGTTTTGCATTTTACGCCATATAGAAAAAGGAGTTTTTTCTCTTCCTGTAATTTCTGCATTTATATTATTTAGTTTAAGTAATTGATTAAGTTCGTCTGAAACATTTTTTATTATATCTTCTCTTTTATTTTTAATGAATGATAATCTGTCTAAAATTAAATTTCTAGCTTCTGAATTTAAAATTGAAAAAGATAAATCTTCCAATTCATCTCTTATACTATTCATGCCCATTCTATCAGCGAGTGGTGCATAAATTTCCATTGTTTCTTTTGCCTTTCTTATTTTTTTTTCATCATTTTTAACATAATGAATAGTTCTCATATTATGCAATCTATCTGCTAGTTTTACCAAAAGAACTCTAATATCTTTTGATGTTGCGATTAATAATTTTCTAAAATTTTCAGCTTTTGAATTGTCTAGAGCTTTTTCTTCTAATGCAGAAATTTTAGTAACACCATCAACTAAATCTGCAACTTCTTTACCAAATTCTTTTTTAACAGTATCGTATGTTGCCTTAGTATCCTCAACAGTATCATGAAGCAAACCAGTTGTTATTGTTGCGCTATCCAACTTAAGTTCAGTGAGAATATTAGCAACAGCTACAGGATGGCTAATATAAGGTATACCTTCATCCCTTCTCTGATTTTTGTGAGCTTCTAGTGCAAAATTATAAGCTTTTGTTAAAGACTCAGGATTCAAAAATCTATTATATGATCTAACTTTTTTAATTAATTCGTCATTATTTAACATATCTATTTATACCATTTTCGATAATTTTGTAATCTCATTATTGTTGGTTTTGAGATTTTTAATTAAAACATCAATATTTTTTTTAGTTTTAGGGTGTATCCAATTAGGGCAAATTTCTTTCAAAGGATATAATACAAAGTTCCTTTGTGATAGGCTCTTATGCGGAACTGTTATATTTTATTTGTCAAATTCTAAATTAATTATTTTCCCTTCATAATCAATAATATCAATATCACAAGTTCTTGGGTCGTTTTTTTTATTTCTTTTTCTTTCTAGTTTTTCTTCGATAGAAATTAATAAAGACATCAGTTCTTTAGGTAAAAGCTCAGATTTAATAGAGACAACTATGTTAATAAACTTTGGATTACTGTTGTCAGGATAAGATAAAGATTCATAAAAACTTGAACGATTTATTATTTTAATATTTTTTTTTGATAAATATTCAATAGCTAATTCAATATTTTTAAATCTATTACCTAAACTTGAAGATAAATTTGAACCTATACCTAAATAAATCATTACTTGTTTTTACTTAAAATTCTTGCTTTTTCTCTATTCCAGTCTCTTTTTTTCTTAACAGCTCTTTTATCATAAAGTTTTTTACCTTTTGCAACCGCAATTTCAATTTTGGCTTTTCCTTTTTTAAAATATACTCTTGTAGGAATAATTGTTAATCCCTCTCTATTAATTTTTCCTATTATTTTATTAATTTCTTTTTTATTTAATAAAAGTTTTCTACTATCTCTAGGCTCATGATTGTTATAACTAGACTCTTTGTAAGAAGGAATATGTGAATTTATTAAAAAAATTTCTCCATTATGATCGGTTGCATATGCGTCTGATATATTTGCTTTTCCATCCCTTAGTGATTTTACTTCAGACCCTTTTAATACAATTCCAGCCTCAATAATTTCTTGAAAAAAATAATTAAAACGAGCTTTTCTATTGTTACAAACAACTTTAATACTGGTATTTTTTTTTGCTTTCATTAAAGCAATTTTGCAAATCTTAAAGCTTTTTCTACCTCTTTTTTTGTTTTATCAGTTAATCTAACAAGTGGTAATCTAACTTCGTCTGAAGATAAATTTAGTAAACTTGCTGCATATTTGACTGGACTTGGATTACTTTCAATAAATAATGATTTGTGTAAAGGCATTAACATATCATTTATTTCTTTGGCTTTATTATTATTTTTGTTTAAACAGGAGTCTTGAAATTCAGCACAGAGTTTTGCAGCAACATTTGCTGTTACAGAAATACACCCTACTCCACCTCTCATATTAAATTCTAATGCTGTTGCGTCTTCTCCGGACAATTGGATAAATTCTGGACCCATTTTATTTAATTGTTTATCAACCCTTTCTAAATCTGCGGTAGCATCTTTAACTCCAACTATATTCTTTAATTCAAAAAGTCTTGCCATAGTATCAACTGTCATATCAATAACTGATCTGGGTGGTATGTTATAAATTATTATAGGTATTCCAACATTGTCATTTATTGATTTGTAATGTTGATAGAGACCTTCCTGAGTAGGTTTATTATAATACGGTGTAACTATTAATAATCCATCAGCTCCAGATTTTTCAGCGTGCTTGGATAATTCGATAGCTTCCGCTGTAGAATTTGATCCTGTCCCAGCAATAACTGGAATTTTTCCTTTACATTCCTTCACAGCAATTTCTATTACTTTTTTATGTTCGTTATGGTTTAGAGTTGGAGATTCGCCAGTCGTTCCAGCTGGAACTACTCCTTTTGTTCCATTTGCAATATGATGATGGATAAGAGACGCGTATTTATCTTGATCCATAGCATTATTCTTGAATGGTGTTATTAAAGCTACAATTGAACCTTTGAACATAATTATTTATATAGTATTAAATCTATTTTTCAAAATTTTATGCTTAAACATTTAATTAGTCTAGTTTTTTTATTAACGAGTTTGCAGTTTACAGCAGCTTTCTCTGATACTAACACAATTATTCTACCAAAAAGCAAACCTGCAAAATTATCCTTGCAGGTAAAAAATGAAAAAAAGTCAATTATTTTACCTAAAAAGAAACCTATAAAAAAAAATAAAATCACAGCAGTTAGCAAAAATATACTACCAAAAAATAAACCTCTAATAGAAAAAAAAATTAAAGCACCCGAAATTAAAAAAATAACTAAAAATGAAAAACCAATAGTTGTTCCAAAACAAAAACCAATTAAAGATACTCAGCCTGATATTGAGAAATTAACAAATACAAAAATTAATATAGCTTTTATTTTGCCTGAAAAAAAACCAATTACTTATAAAGAAACATCTAAAAAAGAAGCTGTAGTATCAGAAGTATTGTCTAAAAAAGATTATGAATATGCTAAACAGGTATTTTTAAAAATAAAAGAAAAAAATTGGACAGCTGCTTTTAGAACAAGTAAAAAAATTAAAGATAAAGATTTTAATAATTTAGTTTGGTGGATTTATTTAAAAGAAAAAAACAATAAAGCAACTTTTACCGATTACACAAGATTTATTGATAAAAATCCAAATTATCCTAGAATTAATAGATTAAAATACTTAGCAGAATATAAAATTAATCTTCAAAGCAATAACCCAAATACAATTATAGGATGGTTTCAAGAATCTCCGCCGTTGAGTGGTTTTGGAAAAATTAAACTTGGTGAGTCTTATTTTTTAAAAGGTGAAAATGAAAAAGCATATAAGTTAATAAAAGATGGTTGGGTTACTGCTTCTTTAAGTTCAAAAGACTTAAGATATTTAAACAAAAAATATAAAAAATTTCTAGATTCAAGTGACCATATTAAAAGAGCTGAATATATGGCTTGGGAATATAAATATTGGGACCTAAAAAGAATATTGAGGTATTTGCCGAAAGACTATCGTGCTTTGTACAATGCAAGACAAATATTAATGAGTAACTCATACGGTGTTGATAATGCAATTACAAATGTTCCAGATAAATTAAAATCAGATATAGGTTTAAGATATGATAGATTAAAATGGCGAAGAAGACGTGGAAGATTAGAATCATCTTTAGAAATTATTGATCAAGCACCTAATAATAAAGACGAATTGATACGGGCTGATCTATGGTGGAAAGAAAGATATATAATATCAAGATCGTTAATTTATAAAAAAAAATACCAGAAAGCATACGATGTTGCTAAAAATCATTCACTATCAGAAGGACCTGAGTTTGCTGAAGCTGAATGGATGTCAGGTTGGATTGCTTTAACTTTTTTAAATAAACCAAATACAGCATTAAAGCATTTTGAATCTTTTTATAATAATGTGGGTTACCCTATTAGTTTGGCTCGTGGTGCTTATTGGATAGGAGTGACATATGAAAAACTTGGAAAAAATAAACTTTCTAATGATTATTTTAAGGAAGGATCTAAATTTTTAACAACATATTATGGACAATTATCTTATAGTAAAATTAATCCCACTGGACAATTTGAATTAATTGATCAATCTAAATATTCAAAAGATTTTGAAAAAGAATTTAAAAAAAATCCACTTGTGAAACATGTAATTCTTTTAAAAGAACTTAATAAAACAAAATACAGCAAAGATATTATCAAACATTTGGCTGATATAAATATAGATAAAGGTAGTGAAGTTCTATCTGCAAAATTAGCTACTGATGTAGGAAGGTATGATTATGCAATTCAAATATCTAAAAAAGCATCATATGAAAAAAGATTTTATAATAAATTTAATTATCCAATAATAACCACTCCTAGAACAATTAATGATAGGTCTATGCCCTCTCAAGAAATAATTTTAGCTATTACTAGACAAGAAAGTGAATTTGATCCAAAAGCAAACAGTTATGCGGGAGCTAAGGGTATGATGCAATTAATGACATATACTGCAAAGCTAGTAGCAAAACAAATGAAAGTTGGTTATAGCAAAAGTAAATTAACTTCAGATCCTGAATACAATATTAAATTAGGAACATACTATTTTAATTCTCTTTTGAATGAATATAGAGAGGTATATCCATTTGCTATAGCGGCATACAACGCTGGTCCCAAAAGAGTCAAATATTGGAGAAAAATTAATGGCGACCCTAGCAAAGGTCAAATTGATTATGTTAATTGGATAGAATTGATAAAGTTTAAAGAAACAAGAAATTATGTTCAAAGAGTAATCGAAAATGCCAATGTTTACAGATATATGCTAAGCGGAAAGGCAATTGAAATAGAAAATTATTTTAAATAATTAAATGGCGGTGAGGGTGGGATTCGAACCCACGGTAGATTGTTACACCTACGGAAATTTAGCAAACTTCTGGTTTAAACCAGCTCACCCACCTCACCGAGAGCACGATTTATA